>Ga0157380_10000013_pt1 | contig 131248 bp, 103 predicted proteins | sample S35metaG_FD_119757 | JGI IMG/M metagenome (GOLD analysis project Ga0157380, IMG submission 119757) | Switchgrass rhizosphere microbial communities from Kellogg Biological Station, Michigan, USA - S3-5 metaG | ecosystem: Host-associated > Plants > Roots > Rhizosphere > Soil | place: USA...
TCGAAGGATGAGACCACCAAAAAGCAGGTGGCCGGTTACATTGAAGAATTGAAGAAAGTTGCGGCGCAGCCGCATTAAAATATTATGTTAAATCATTAAAAGCTAAAAAAATGCCTAGCGGTAAAAAGAGAAAAAGACATAAAATGGCAACGCATAAGCGTAAAAAAAGACTCAGGAAAAACAGGCATAAAAAGAAATAAGCCGTTTTAACCTGGTCTCAGTCAGGCAGATAAGCCCGGCCTGCCCTTGCAGGCTGGTCCCATGGAGGGCATCTAAAAACAGCCCCGTCGTTTGCCCGAACTGATTACGTATATGCTTGAAAAACAATAGTTTATTAGTGGCATGGCACTTTTTAACGGTTAAAGCCACCTTAACCATTTCCTGCGACCCCACGTATAACTTTTATACTCCTAACGATTTGATTATGGGCGAAAAACGATCGCCCCGTTAGTTTTGTTTACGCATAAAAATATTTCATTTGAACAGCGAATTAATTATCAATTCAACCCCTGAGGAAGTACAGATTGCTTTACTGGAAGAGAAGCGACTGGTTGAATTAAACAGTGAAAAAAAAGACAACAACTTTTCTGTTGGCGACATCTACCTCGGGCGGATCAAGAAGATCATGCCCGGTCTGAATGCTGCTTTTGTAGATATCGGATATGAGAAAGATGCCTTTTTGCATTACCTCGACTTAGGGCCACAGCTCAAGTCGCTTCTCAAGTACATCAGGCAGACCACAGAAGGCAAACAGACCTCCAGTCTGCTGAACAACTTTCCGCTAGAAGCCGACATTATCAAAACCGGCAAGATCTCATCGGTTCTCAATGCCAACCTCAACATCCTGGTGCAGATTGCCAAGGAGCCCATTTCCACCAAAGGGCCGCGCATCAGCTCGGAGCTGAGCCTGGCAGGGCGTTTTGTGGTGCTTGTCCCGTTTTCGGATACGGTATCTGTTTCGCAAAAAATAAAAAGCGCCGAAGAGCGCAACCGCCTCAAGCGCCTGGCGGTGAGCATTAAGCCGAAGAACTTCGGAATTATCGTGCGCACCGTGGCTGGAGGTAAAAAGGTTGCTGAGCTTGACAAGGACATCCAGGACTTAATGGATAAGTGGCAGCGATGTTACGATCTGCTTCGTACAGCGAAGCCTCCTCAGAAAGTATTGGGCGAGCTCGACCGCACTTCCACCATTTTACGCGACCTGCTCAACCCCAACTTCAACAGCATCCATGTGAACGATGCCGGCGTTGCCGAAGAGATCCGTTCCTATATTAAAAGCATTGCACCGGAACAGGTTGAAATTGTAAAATTCAACAAAGGCAAAACGGCCATCTTCGATCATTTCGGCATCGACAAACAGATCAAATCACTTTTCGGCAAGACGGTGAACCTGCCCGGCGGCGCTTACCTGATCATTGAGCATACCGAAGCCATGCATGTGATTGACGTGAACAGCGGCGGCCGCAAAAACCAGGGCAACGATAACCAGGAGAACAATGCACTGCAGGTGAACCTGAACGCTGCCCGCGAGATTGCACGTCAATTGCGCCTGCGCGACATGGGCGGCATCATCGTGGTTGACTTTATCGACCTCCACTCCACCGACAACAGGAAACAGCTTTATGATGTGCTGAAAGCGGAAATGAAAAAAGACCGCACCAAGCACAGCATTTTGCCTCCCAGCAAATTCGGACTGGTACAGATCACACGGCAGCGCGTACGCCCGGAGACCAACATTGTAACGGTTGAAAAATGCCCGGCCTGCGACGGCACCGGCGAGATCAAAGCCAGCATCCTGATCATGGACGAAATTGAAAGCAACGTTCGCTTTTTTGTGCAGGAGCAAAACGAAAAATACCTGAAGCTTATCGTACATCCATACCTTGAAGCTTATTTAACCAGAGGCCTGTTCTCCCTTCGCTGGAAATGGGCACGCAAATACAAGGTCAAGTTCAAGATTGATGTCTCCAATAATTACCATATTATGGAGTATCACTTTTTTAACGCGGCGGAGGAAGAGATTAAAATCTAGTTCCTGGTTCCTGGTTCCTAGTTCCTAGTTTCTAGTTCCTGGTTCCTGGTTTTTTAGAAGGTTGCAAGTTTCCATTTAAACGAATCGTGTGCGGGTTCCCCCTTTAGGGGGCATTCTCTTTGTGCTTAAAACAATTCTCATAGGGGGTTTGCGTGGGTTGGAATAATCGTTCTCATGATGGTTCTGATTTTACACGCTCGCTCTCACACCCACACTGACTTTGCGCTCCCACGCTCGCTTTGATTTTCCGCTCCCGTTTTGACTTTTTCTATGTGCCCTATGTGTCTATGTGGTTAAATAATTATCATTCGTTCTAATTTGAAGCCACATATGTACATAGAACACATAATTAAAAGCTCATTCCTGTTCTGATTTTTGGAAACAGACTATATCGCTTTGTTTGGCTCCTGGCCCGCTGTGCCATCGGGTTTATTTTATGAGTGCCTGTTTTTCATAGTGGGCTATATATATATATTGTAAAAATTGGGACTGACCAATAAAACCGTAAATTAGCGTAACAAACCGCATTTGCTGTCAGCACAAACATACCCCATGCGTAAACTATTGATCAATTCAGCGGTGCTGTTGTTACTTAATAATGGTCCCATCAAAGGACAAGCTGTTTTCCAAAAATCATTTGGCGGATCTGATCGCGATTATTTTTTCGACCTCAGGCAAACGGCCGACAGTGGTTATATACTTACTGGTTCATACGCTGATGACCTTGTATTGATCAAAACTGATTCACAGGGCGATACTTTATGGACAAGAACATATCCGATGGCGCAAGGCGGTTGCTTACGATCTGTTATACAAACTACTGACGGGGGTTATGCAATGACAGGCAACGTGGGTTTTCAACCTGTATTGATGAAGACAGATTCAAACGGCAATTTAGAATGGGTTACCTTATTCGGACTAGCGACCGGCAAAGGCAATGATTTGCTGCAATCGAATGATGGTGGATACGTCATAACAGGCTCATATATCAGTGTTATCTTTAGCAATATTTTTATCGCGAAAACCGATTCTTCAGGAACCATGTTATGGGTAAAAACCACTGGGAATTTTCTAAACGAAAACGTGTCCTGTATTAAACAGACCAGCGATCAGGGTTTTGTTATAGCCGGAAGTGCGGAAATTATCATCACTTACGGCAATATGCTTCTGATCAAAACGGATTCCGCAGGTGATATTCTATGGTCTAAAGCTTACGTGGAACCTTCTGTTAATACTTCTGCAACCATGGTTCTTCAGACCGGTGATGGCGGATATATTTTTTCCGGTTCTTCGGATTCGTGTATGCTGTGTGTTGTTAAAACAGATTCCGCCGGCACGCTCCTGTGGTCAAAGTATTACAACGCCAATAATGCGCCTGATCCCGGGCGGCGATCAACGGGGATAAACAAGACCGTTGACGGCGGGTATGTGCTTGCCGCAGAATCGAATGCAAATTATTCACTTATCCTGGTAAAAATTGATAGCACCGGCACAGTGATCTTCGATAAGAGTTATGCCAAACTTTCTGATTATTATGATTATTTATCAGGTTCAGCATATCAGACCTTTGACGGAGGGTATGTGGTGGCAGGATCAGCAAAAAAAAGTGGCACCGTATATGACTACGATTTATATCTGATAAAGACTGACAGCCTTGGCCTGACAGCCTGTAATTTCGGAGGCAATTCAGTGGCTCCAGCTCCCTATTCAATTACAGCATCAGACCCAGGCTTATCCAGCCAGGCGCCTTCCGTCATTATGTACAACCCAGTTTTAATACCGGGTGGTGGAATACCGGCTTACCATCTTTGCGGGCCGACAGGAATACCTGATGCCGGTACCATACAAAACAGCATTTCTATTTCCCCAAACCCTTCACCGGGCCGGTTTGTCGTCCATTCAAAAACCCCCGTCAATGGAAAGGTTGAAATTTTCAATCTGCTTGGCGAAAGCGTGTTTGAAGAACTGCTGTTCAACGAATCTGAAAAAGCAATCAGCCTGGATCTTGAACCGGGGATTTATTTTGTGAAGGTGTTGGATGGGGAGAAAAGGTACTGCAGTAAATTGGTGGTGGAGCGGGATTTGTAATACATGAGGTTGGATTCAGGGGGTTTGGAAACCGGCGACATCACTTGGCTTTGGCTCCTGGCCCGCTGCACGCTGCGCGGAGCTTGCTGCATTGGGTTGCTATTGTCTGAACTGTGATTTTTATGATTTTTATGATTCATATGATTTGATGCCGTTTCTGATGGGTGACTGCATTAAAAGAATTTCATGAGGCAGATTGTTTTTTTCTAAGCAAGGGAAAACCCTTGACTTTAAGGGAAAACCCTTGAAACCCGGGCAAGGGTTTTCCATCTTGACTCCCAAGGAATTTCTATTTTACTTTGAAATAATCTTATCCTATAAATCAGGGACTCAACTATACTTGGCCTTAATGAAATTCCTCATTTCAAAATTCAATTCAAAATGAAAAATCCATTATTTTTATTATTATCATTACTTCTTTTCGGAATAGCGCATGCCCAAACGCATAAAAACACTTGGAAAGACGCACCTGTTGAGAAAGAAGTCACATCAGAGATGACACTTTACAGATATTTTGATTCTGATAAAAATTATCTGGGAGAGTATTTTACGACAAAAGGAGATTTAACTTCAGCTGAAGCCATTGAAATATTAGCGCTACCACCTTCCAGTTCTGCTTGCAGTCTGGCAACATATAAATTACCGCCAGGTGTAAAGTACTTAATGGGTGAAGCAGCTGCAGGATACTGGCATGAATTACCATCAATTGACGGCAAACGAAAATTTGAGTTCATAAATTCAAATGAAGTAGAAAAACTTTATGACTTAAGAACAAAGGGAGTAAAACTCATTTATCGTGGAGGTGGTCAAACTCAGATATTTATTGATTTTAAAACGTTGCAGGAAATATGGGTAAAGAAAAAAGAGCTTGCAGGTCAAATAAATGCCAAATATGAATCTAATAATATAAGGTTTTTTGACAAAGAAAATAAGATGATTCATTCCAAGACAAAAGAGAATAAGGTCATTAATCGGCATAATTCCAAAAACTTACCTGGTGGTATAGCTTTTGGGTCTAAAATTTCATTTAATAGTGGGTTAGGAAAATTAATTAATGCAGAATGGGAACCTTTAAATCAAACGGACACTTCAAGCGGAATCTTGAAACTTATCTATGCTAATTCTCTCTCCTTAAAGTATGGACCAATTCCATCCGAAGATTTAAAAATAGCATGCGAAATTATTTCAGATACCAATGATATTAATAGCACTTATAAAGAAGGGTATAATATAAATCTAGTCAGTATTCTTGATAGTTGGTTTTATAAAGAAATAACATATCATCCAAAAATATATGGGACATCACTCGGAAACGCTTTTGCAAATGTAGATCAGTTTGCTGACAAAGATTACACTGATGAAATCAGATCGGATGTGGATAAGCAATTTTATCTGCTATTCAATGAAACCATTCATGATTATTATACAGATAGCGGTTACACCATTTGCGATCTAAATTTTGATTTTAGCATTAGTGACTCTGAGCTTATTATCAATAAGAATAATACCAATTGTTTATACTTTATTTCCCATCTTCCTCATAAAAGAGCTTCATTTAGAAAAGATAGTGTTGATTTTATTAAATTGTTTACAATTCTGGAGCGGACTTCAAGTGATTTTCACAGAGTAAATGATTTTTCCAAAATTCTTGCTATAACCAGATATATTTTTGATTCGAAGGTCCAACTCCCTGTAATAAATTATTTTACTTATCCGTGTTATACTCCAAATATTATTAAAATGTATGGACTCAATTCTGTACTAGACTATTATGAGAAACGAGAATTAAGAATTTTGAAGCTTGATTCACTGTTAAAAACGGAAGACAGTTTTAAAGACTCGTCTTATAGAAAAACAGTTATTTGCTCCTTATATGAATTATGGGATATTGTAATTAAGCATTATGTAAATCCCGATTATTACTCAAAAGAGGAAATGGATTTGTGGCTAAATGTTACTGGCAACCAATTAACTGCAACTTTAAAAACAAAAAGTAAAGAGTATAAAAACAAAATCGAGAAGTTAAATGACGAAATATTGGCGCAACTAAAAATTGATCCCAATAAGATGGATAGTATTTTAGACAACACAATTGAAGAATATATGATGCTATTGAATAAATATGATTTAACAAACGAAATGCTGCTTCGTCCAAATTCTACTTTAGAAGTTGGGAAGTATAATCCTGAGTTAAATAATGAAATTGGCTTGTTACGCACTTTTTTCTCAAAAAAATACTATTGATCACTCAGCTGGCACAACCTGGCGGACGATTTCATTTGCCCTTTGTCTGCACTGTGATTTTTGTGATTGGTATGATTACCATGATTAAACGTTACGTTTCTCCAATGAAATTAAAATCACAACAATCAAAAAAATCATATAAATCACAGTTCAGACCACTGCTGCGATGAAATACAGGCGGAACTAAGCTAAACCTGATGAACCATTCCGCACCCTTCCGCGTCCTAACAGATATGTTCATATTGAATACAAGTAATTGACGATGCGAAAGGGTGCGGAAGGGGAACAGCAGGACAGATGTGTGATTGAAACACTGATGCCTGTTTTCAAATTATCAAACACCCGGTAAGCGCTAAGCTGAATACAAATAACCCTCCAGCCCCATCACACCCCACAGCACTTCAGCATGGCGATTGCTGCGATTTTAAAATTTCAAACTGGCATGTAAGAAGCATTTTTATATCCTGCAAGCATCACTGGATTCAGACAGGGACGGGGATATATTTTTATTTCGTTTATTTTTCTGATTTTTACCCAATAAATGCTCCGCTATGAAAACCGCACTGACCATTTCAATTCTGCTTATGTCACATTTACTACAGGGTCAAACCACCGGGCTAAAGCTTGCATCAGACGTTTGGACGCCGTTTACGGATGTAAAGCCAAAAAAAGCCTTTGCCCTTGACCTGGTGCATGAAGCGCTGGGGCGTGCAAAAGTGCAGTCGCAAACCGACATACTTGATTTCAAGGAGGTGATTGCAGAAATCCGCAGCGGGCGGTATGACGGCAGCGCTGCCTTATGGCGCAGCCCTGAAAGGGAGGAATTCCTGCTTTATTCGGAGCCCTACCTGGAAAACCGCCTGGTTCTTGTTGGTAAGAAGGGCAGCAACGTAAGCGCCGTTGCGTTGTCGGAACTGCCGGGAAAGCGAATAGCCATTGTGCAAAGTTATGCTTACGGACCGTTGCTTAACCAGGGAAAAAACATGAAGCTTGTAGCAGGAAAAAGTGATCAGCAAAACCTGGAACGCCTGTTAAAAGGTGAAGTTGACTATATGCTGGTGGATGCCCTGTTGATTGAATACTTATTAAAATATCAAAGCACGGAGGCAGCCAGGCATCTGGAGATTGGCAAAACAGCGATGATCCGGCTGCCGCTTTATTTTGCCATACGAAAAGACATTCCAGGTGCAGATACCCTCGTCAGGAAGTTCAATGAAGAAATCAGGAAAATGATTGCCGAAGGTACTTACAACAGGATTCTGCAGTTGAACTGGATTGCCGCCGATATGGATGGTGACGGTCAAACGGAACTGGTGCTCAGCGGAGACAAAGCCGGCCTCAACGAACCTGCCGAAAGCTATATGGTTTCGCAGGAGGGGCAGACTGCAAAAGTCACCAATCATTATTTCATTGAAGGAAAACGTTATCAAAGCTGGGATCAGGTTCCTGAAAAATATAAAGTTCTGCAGACGCCTGTTTCAGATACCGAAAAAATAGGTTTCGGACCGGTGCTGAACTTCTAACAAACATTGAATTCAAATAAACGCCCTCAGGGAAATCTTCCATTTGGCCGGAGGCATTGGAAAAAACCGACAGGAAAAACAATGCAAATATTTGTCTTTTCATAAGTATGCAATTTAGAAAAAAAAAGCGACGGGATCCATCGCATGTACTTTTGTCTGAACTATGATTTTTGTGATTGGTATGATTACCATGATTAAACGATTACGCTTCCACTAAAGAACATGACATCTTAACGTCGTACCCTCCTTCATTTGAAGAAAATATTAAGTCCATTGCTGTGATGAAGCGAATCTGCCTAATATATATAGCACCACTAGTTCCCGATTCAACAGCAGGCCTTTTTGTCTGAACTCTGATTTTTGTGATTGGTATGATTACCATGATTAAACGTTTCCATTTCTCCAATGAAATTCAAATCACAAAAATTACCGCTACTCATTCATCATTCCTCCTTATTTTTTATCATTGACTTTTCAGCGGGAATTACTTAAGTTTGATGTAATCATAAACCAGGCATATGTTGACCCCCCTGCTTATTCCTTTAATTATTTCCATTTACAGTTCTTTTTCTTCCCCCGACACCAGGCTTATCGGGCAGTGGAAAGGTACTGATATTGCAACGCAGGAAATGGGGGAAATGGAATTTGACCAGGATGGTTATTTCTCTTTTGTCAGGTTTGGGGTTAAAAGAGGCGGTAAAGAATTTAAGGAAGGTGACAGGCTGATCAACACTTTGTATTTCACCGATACTGAAACAATACCATTCAAAATAGATATTGTGATCAGGGAAAAAGGTTCAGACAAAGACGAGTCAAGGCTCCTGGGTATTTATGAGTTTGTAAATAAGGATCAGCTGAAAATAAGTTTCAATTTAGAAGCGTCTGATAGACCAAAAGATTTTCTTTCTGCAAAAGACATCATCATCCTTGATCGTAAAACGGATGATAAAGACACGCCCCTTTCAACATCAGCTGATTTCAATCGCCGCAGCGTTGAAAGATTCAAAGTAAATGATTTTCAGGGAGCACTGGACGACCTGAATAAAGCCATTGAGATGAACCCGTCCGGTCATCTTTATTTCAACAGGGCTTATGTCAAAAGCACGATGGACGACTGTAAGGGAGCAATTAAAGATTATACTAAAACCATTGAATTTGAATACAGGGTTGAGAAAGCATATTTTGAACGGGGCCTGTGCAAAGACAGGACCCATGACCCTGACGGAGCCTTCGCTGATTATACCAATGCTATTAAAATCAATAAGGAATATTCCGAAGCCTATAGTTTTCGTGGCATTCTTTACCATGAGCGAAAAAAGTATCAGGAAGCCATGAATGATTTTGACAAAGCCATTAAAATAAATGTGAACGATGCGAACGCTTACGCCAACAGGGCATTTGTGAAAAAAGACCTTGGTGATTTAAGAGGCGCCTGTAATGACTGGCGAAAAGCGGTAGAAGCAGGTTATGGTGATGCGGAAAGCTATTTGAATTTATTCTGTAAATAAAGAATGTCAAAGAAAGCGTACCGTGTAATCCATAAATCTTTTTAATCAGTGATTCAGACAATTGCTGCGATGAAATACAGGCGCGACTAAGCTAAACCTGATGAACCATTCCGCACCCTTCCGTGTGCTAAACAGATATGTTCATTGAATACACGTAATTGCTGATGAGAAAGGGTGCGGAAGGGGAACAGCAGGACAGGTGTGTGATTGAAACACTGAAGACTGTTTTCAAATTATTAAATACGACATTACATTTTCAAAACCCGCAAGCTGCAAATTTTTTCGCTTTGCTCCCTGCCGGCCAAAGCAGCTGCAACGTATATAGTCCGTTAGTCAGGTGTGGTGCAGAGATGCATGCAGTGGAACCGGAAAGCTGCTTCTGCATCACCAGCGTTCCGCGGGCATCATACAGGAGCAGCTTCGCATCTTCAGGTACAGCGGTAACCGTGATGCAGCCGTCGTGGTAAAAAGCGTCGGCCTCCTGTCCGTCTGGCAGGCGCACGGAGGCTGTAGCTAAAATGACGGTGTGACCGTTGAAGTCGGTTTGAGAAAGCCGGTAATAGCTGATGCCGGGAAGCGGCATATCGTCGGTGTATGCATAGCTGTGCAGGGAGGACGATGACCCTGCTCCTGTGATGACAGCAAGCGGTGAAAAATATTTTCCGTCACTGCTTTTTTCCAGCGTGAAATGATCGTTGTTGTTTTCCGAAGCGGTCGTCCAACGGCAATTTACGACACCTGCTGATGGCGTTGCATCAAAGCTGATGAGCTCCACGGGAAGCAGGGAGCTGTTGCCTTCGTATGCGCCTACATCCGGGCCCATGATGCGCGGAAAGCCGCGCTGGTCGGTGAGCGGTGCAATGAAAGGGTCGGCATTGTTGAGCGCCGGGCTGAGCGTTACAAGCGCATGCGTTTGTGTAGGTCCGCCGTTGGATGACAGCACCGGGTTTAGCACGGCTGCTACCGAAAGGCCGGTCTGGTTGCCTGTGGTGACACCGGTGAGCACGACGCCTCCAAGCGACTGCAGAATATTATGCCCGTAGCCGGAGTTGATGGTGCCATAACCATCGGGGCCAGTGGCAATGGCCGAGTTGCCAACGAAAATGGAATTGGAACAATACAGCGTAGCCTGCACTGAAACAAAAATTGCCCCGCCGTTGATGGCATTGTTTCCGTAAAAGGTGCAGTTGGTTACCGTGATCACCGGCGCCCCGCCGCTCAGGTACATGGCGCCTCCGTAGTCTGACACGTTGGAAGAAAATGTGCAGTTGGTGATGGTGCTAATGCCGTTTGCCGTTAAATAAGCACCGCCATGCAGGTGGGTAGTATTGTTGCTGAACGTGCATCCGGTAAACGTGGTAACCTGTGTGGTCCCTGTAGATGAAATGATGGGAGCGGTGGAAATCTCAGCGGTTGAATTATCCTTAACGGTGCAGTTGATGAGCGTCAGGCTGCCGGTATTGTAAATGCAGGCGCCGCCGCCGGTGGCGCAGCCGCTGAACACACAGTTGTTCAGCGTAAGCGAGCCACCCGCATTGATCTTCATCAGCCATGACGGGTGGATGGAATTGCAGAAGGTGATACCGTTGACCGTGACGTTGTATGTAGAAGCGATGAGCGGGAAAAACCGTTTGTTGCCGCCTGATATAAAAAATGAATTAGCACCGGGCCCGTTGATGGTGATGCTGGCCAGCGTGTTGGGCAAATCCGACAGCAGGTTCACCGTGCCGGTGGCTGAGCAGAAAATGGTATGAGGTCCGGGCGGACTGGCATTGGCGTCGAGGATGGCCTGGCGCAAAGATCCCGGGCCGCTGTCGTTGCTGTTGGTTGCGAAATAGCTGTTGGCAACAGCCTGCATGCCTGCAAAGAGCAGCACCGGTATTATCATCAGCAGGAGCTTATCCTTTTTCATGGACGTTCAGCCATGGCCTTCAGCATGCGCAGTTGTATCTGGAACGGTACCTGCGCTAAAAAAACTGCCGGTCATTGGTGCAATCAAAGTTAAAAATGTTTTTGATATTTCCATACATGAATTTTTTGAAAAGATGTAAGACGTAAGACGTAAGACTTAAGACGGAGGACAGAAGACGGAAGGCGGAAGGCGGATGGCAGAAGGCTGAAGACAGAGGGCGGAAGACGGAGGACGGAAGGCGGATGGCAGAAATGGTTTTTATGGTTAAAAAGTTGAGTGACTTCTAAAATTAAAAATCATCATACCCTGTTCTTAAATCTTCACTCGCGCATTCTTCAGACTTGTGCCTCCACTCCACGATAAACTTGTGCGGTATTGCTTTAATAATCCACCTGCTCCAGGTTAAGGATATGGTGCAGGTGATGAAGGAGATGCTTCACATAGTCCTCGGCAAGCCATTGCAGCGTATGTAATTCGGGCGCATCGTTACCGGTGTTGCATGTGCGTTGTGCAGCTTCTACACTCATGTTATCAAGCACCTGAACGATTTGCTGGTTGAGTAACAGCCACAGCCTGGTAAGCTGCAACATGGATTGTGTGTTATAGTTGTTGATCCTTACACATACTTCCTGTGCATAGATGATGTGAGGTTCCTGCTCATATTGTGCAACTGTAAACCTCCTGAGGTTGTTAAGCGCTGAATCGATCAAATGCCCCAGCTCTTCTTTTTTACTCCACTTTCCGGGTGCAGGCCGTTGCGCCGCTTCATCGTCATTGATATGCTGTAGGGTTTGCGCATGGATTGAAATAATTTCGGTGATCTTTGTTGAAACAGGATGCATGGTTTTTAAATTTAAAATCAAATTTAAACTTTTTTCCTGAATGAAATGCATGCTTCTGATCGGAAGGCGGAGGACGGAGGACGGAAGGCGGAAGACGAAAGACGGAAGTCGTAAGGCAGAGGAGGGAAGGCGGAGGACAGATGACGGAAGACGGAATGTAATGCAAAAATAATATAATCAGTAACGCACTAAGGTACAACCTATAAACTTCGTTCTGGCCATACAAACTAAACATAAGTTAAAATTTTTGTAACCTTTCGGTTATTCGTATACTCTAGTAGGGTATAACAAGTAAAATTTTAATTTATGAAAAAAATCAAATTACTTTTTGCAGGTGCTGTGATTGCATTTGCTGCTTTGCAGGGATGTAAAAAAGACAAAAACGACGATGTTGCTGTTAACCCGCTTACAAAAGCGAGCTACGTGACTTTTAATGGCGCCATGCGCAAGCTATGGGCCGACCATATGCAATGGACCTATGCCACGGTGGATGCATATTATCATGACCCGAACGGAGTTAATGCCCAGCTCACCAGGCTTTTGCAAAATCAAAAAGACATCGGTAATGCCATTAAGCCCTATTACGGAAACGCCGCAGGTGATACACTGACATCGTTGCTGAATACGCACATTAACCTCGCTGTCCCAGTGCTGGATGCGGCAAAGAACAACGACCAGCCAGCATTGGATCAGGCGCTGGCCGACTGGTACGCTAACGCTAAGGATATAGCAGATTTCCTTTCAGCTGCCAATCCAACCAACTGGCATCAGCATGATATGGAACACATGATGGAGATGCACATTGACCAGACCACTGCATATGCCGTTGATCTTTTGAATAATGATTACACCAACGCCATCATACATTACGATGCAGCCTTTAACCATATGATGGAGATGGCCGATGCGCTTTCAGAAGGTATAGCTTTACAATTTCCAGGTAAATTTTAAAAGTAGAAAACTAACTGATAGTGTAAACTTAATTCAGCCGTTCGGGATGGGATTGTCAGAAGCTGACGATCCCATTTTGTTTTTCAGCCGGCGTTTACCTGCAGACAATTGGCTCTCACAGGTGCAAGCCCGGCAAACTAAACACGTTTGCAGCGAAAAACATTTTTACATAACTCCAGCCTTTTCACACCAAGGGTAAACCCTTTATTTCAAGGGAATACCCTTGAAACCATAGCAAGGGTTTTCCCTCTTGATATTGTGGGTTTTATTGCTTCCCTTTGAGCTACCCTCTTTTTCTTATAACCAGGTACCCACATTAAAGTCCGGAATGTTCAGCGGACATTACTTCGCACCATGAAAAAATGATCTTTCTTCATCATAGCCGGTTATATGCCAGTTAAGCGAAATGTTATATAAAGTTATGCAGTTTCAGGCAAAGCAATCATTTGTAAACGACACCTAAAAATAAAACAAAATGAAATTCTTTTTATTTATCTCGTATTTAATGACCATTTACTCTATTAAAGAAACAACAGCACAAATTATATTTCAAAAAACATTTACTGCCACTCCAAATGACCTTGTTGGAACGTACGTTCAGCAGACCTCCGATGGCGGATATATAATTGCCGGATACAGCAACAATAAAGCATCTTTAATTAAAACCAATGCTGTTGGAAACACGGAATGGACAAAAACTTTTGGGGGTTCAAATTATTGTGATAGTTATTCAGTCCAACAAACCACCGATGGCGGATACATCATTACCGGGGAGACCATCGTTTTTGGATCGGCTGATAATGATGTATATGTTAGCAGGACCGATACAAGCGGAAATACTTTATGGACAAAAATTTACGGGAGCATGGGGAATGAGATTGGTGTTTGTGTTCAACAAACGGCTGATAGTGGATTTATCATTGCCGGGGCTACCAATGGTTTTGGTGCTGGTTCGGACGATGTTTATTTAATAAAGAGCAATGGCAATGGTGATACCCTATGGACGAAAACTTATGGCGGAACAGGAAGCGATAATGGCGCTTCCGTTCAACAGACCAGCGATGGGGGTTATATTATTTCCGGTGGCACTTATAGTTTTGGTGCAGGTTCGGATGATGTGTATCTGATTAAGACCAATGACACTGGAAATATTACCTGGACCAAAACTTATGGCGGTGCAAATTTAGATTATGGACATTCCCTTCAGCAAACCAGCGATGGCGGATACATTATTACGGGTGGAACCAATAGTTTTGGTGCAGGGTTGCAGGATGTTTATTTAATCAGAACCGATCTTAACGGCGATACTTTATGGACAAAGACCTTTGGAGGAACCGGAGAAGACAGCGGTTTTTCCGTTCAACAAACGAGCGACGGTGGATTCATCGTGGCCGGCATAACCCAAAGTTCCGGTGCGGGATATTCAGATGTTTATTTACTGAAAACTGATACAAACGGGATTCTCATATGGTCGAAAACTTTTGGTGAAGCTGGTTATGAAGAAGGTCAATGCGTTCAGCAAACCACAGATGGCGGATATATTGTCACAGGACGAACAACCAGTTTCGGTGCAGGAGGAAATAGCGTGTATCTGATAAAAACAGATGCCGGTGGAAACAGCGGCTGCAACCAGGGAATCCCTGTCACTATAACAGGTACACCAGCCACGCAGGTTGGAGGAACTGCAACTTTAGTCTCATCCGGCGGCACGGTAAATATTTCGATTAACCCGGTTGGCAATAGCGGGTCAGTTACCACACTTTGCACTTCAGACGGCATAAAACAAATTACAGCCGAAGCATTGTTTCTTGTTTCTCCGAATCCTTTCACCAATGTACTTTTTATAAAAGGAACAAAAGAAAATGGAGTGGTAGTTCTTTTTGATGCTATGGGTAAGGAAATGATCCGTCAAAAAACTTTTAATGCTGATTCAGAAATTAATACGCAAAATCTTTTGCCTGGATTTTATTTGTTAAGCTACACGGTGGGAAACAGAAGTGAGCATGTTAAACTTTCGAAATTCCAATAAAAACAGGTTGAATTGTCAACATATGTTGGACCATACGCAGGGCAATAAATTGACCGGTTTTTTTTCGCCAAAATTTTCCTATCTTCACAACGCAGGTACAAAGTCGTTAAAATAAAAATTCCTGCCCATTGAAGTCAATCCAAAAAGGCAACAGATGAATCTAACCCCTTTCATGCTCCTAACCGGAATGCTCCTTTCGGTGCAGTTACATGCACAATCAGTTTTTCCAAACTTTGTGCGCAGTTATGGAGGAACTGATACTGAAATTCCTTTGTCTTTTATTTCACTTCCCGATTCAGGCTATGTGATATCAGCCTCTACACGGAGCTTTGGACCCGGGAACACGAATATTTACATCATCCGCACCAACAGGAATGGCGATACGCTGTGGACCCGAGTAATCGGGAACGGCGGTGAAAGCGGTTGCCGCGTGAGCCTTACTTCCGGACAAGAACTGATTCTTGCCAATACGCAAACGCTCCTGAACGGAAATGGTTCCAACCTGATGAAACTGGGCCTTAACGGAAATGTCATCTGGTCGAAAGCCTATGGAGGAGGTGATCCGGACTTTATATATGATGTTAAACAAACAAATGACCATGGATATATTGCTGTTGGTAATTCATCGGTGAATCCGGCTCCTTATAATGATTTATTTATTATGAAAACCGACAGTAACGGTTTTTTACAGTGGGGAAGGCATTTCGGCGGATCCAACTATGAATGGGGGATGTCAGTTGTATGCCTCCCGGGTGGAGGGTGTCTTGCCGCAGGCTCCACGAGCAGTTACAATGGCTCGCCAAACAATGCACTGGATGCCATGCTGCTTCGTACCGACAACGCCGGGAACCTTCTTTGGGCAAAACGATATTCCATTGCACCTAAAACTGCAAGGGGATTTAAAGTATTATCTTTAAACGACGGGGGTTTTCTGCTCACCGGTCTGATGGATGGTTCAGGTTCAAATAATGATATATTTCTCCTGCGGACTGACAGCCTCGGAAACAGCTTATGGGCAAAACAATACATTAAAGCATTCTCTGAATCAATTGGAAATATTATCAGTGTCCCCAACAATGGGTTCCTTATCTCCGCGCAAACAGCAAGTGTAAGTGGAGCTGACTGGGACATCTATTTAATCCGTACCGACAGCCTTGGCGATACACTTTGGACACGAACGCTTGGCGGAAACATGCATGATGTTGCAAGAGATGTTATTTCCATTGACGGAGGCTACGCCATACTTTCACAATCCGCGAGTTTCAATGCTACCGGATTAAGTACAGATTATGATATAGCATTGCTTTTTACTGACGCTGACGGTAACAGCAGTTGTTTTAGTACGCCAACCGATAGCATGATTGTCAGTAATATAACTTTTATTGAAGCAACGTTTAGTCCTGTCGTTAATACTTTTTGCACCATGACGACCAATGGACCACCGGTAATTTCCGGCGGAACAGTTACAGACTGGTGTAACAGTCTTGGGATTTCTTCCGTTGCCGGAACAGCTAATTCAGGCATAATGGTTTATCCTAATCCTGCCAAAGATTTTTTTAATGTTGAATGTAAGATTGCTGACCCGGTAACATTTATCCTCTTTAATTCATTGGGAAAGGAAATTATGAAGCGATCTTTCAACGGATTCAATCAAACCGATATAACTGCCCTTCCCAATGGAATTTATTTCTGGCAGGCAATATCAGGTAATGAAAAACAGGTAAATGGAAAACTTATTGTTATCAAATAATCAAGACGGAAGACAGAAGACGGAGGACAGAGGACGGAAGGCAGAAGGCAGAAACAAACAAGATAGATTTTTCACACTCGCACTCACACCCGCACTGATTTTTTGGCGGTGGACAGAAGATGGCATTCAGCTATTCGGCCTGAGGATATTATTTTCCATGATCTTTGAAACCGCTTCACCGGCTGAGTTTACCTGCAGCTTATTGTAGATTTTCCTGATGTGTGAATGAACGGTGTCGTAGCTGATGTGCAATTCATCAGCAATCATTTTATAAGACCTGCCTTTCACTAGATGCTGCAGCACTTCCTTTTCGCGCGGACTTAAATTAAAATCTTCATTGTTGGTCTGCGTAGGATGAACCTTTGCAAACTGGTTCAGCACACGCCTGGCAATAACGGGCGTCATGGGAGCGCCGCCGTTGTATACTTCTTCTATTTGCATGATGAGCGGCTCCATCCTTGTATTCTTCAGGATGTAACCGTTTGCCCCGGCACACAGGCTGGAAAAAACTTTTTCGTCATCTTCAAAACCGGTCAGCATCAGCACCGGCAGGTCCGGAAAATGCCTTCGCAGGAGCTTCACCGCATCAATGCCGTTAGTGCCCGGCATGTCAATATCCATCAGGATCACATCGGGCCTGCCGGCATGGAGCTTTTCAATCAGGTCATGACATGATTCATGGGACGCTACCACCTTCATATTGCCGGTTGTTGACAAAAGCAGGTGCACGGAGTCACGCATGTTTTTATTGTCGTCGAAGCAGATGATACGAAGCGGTTTTTTCATGATGGAGTTTTCATGGTGCAAATGTGCCTGGATGGTTTCCGGTTTGCAATAGCCAGATGTGGTTATTTTTCATATACTGATGTCGATAGCTGTTCCCTTATTTTCTTCGCTGACGACCTGCAGGGTGCCATTCATTTCCATGGCACGCGCTTTCATATTTTTGATCCCGTTTCCGTTGTATGCCTTTCCATTTGTACTAAAGCCTTTGCCATTGTCGGCGATGATGATCTGCAGTCGTCCTCCGTTTTTCCGGATGGAAATATTCACTTCCGTTGCCGTGGCATATTTTAGGATGTTGTGGATGGCTTCCTTATAAATCAGGAAAATATTTTTGCGCCTGTTCATGCTCAGTACCATGCCCGACAATTTTTCATCGTAATCAATCTGAAACTGAATGCCTGCTTCACCAAGCAGGGACGCTGCATATCCTTCCATGCGCAGGACGAGGTTTTTGAGCAAATCATTTTCAGGATTCACAGCCCATACGGCATCGCCCGTTTTGTCGATGATCTCCCGGGATGAGGATTCAATTTTCTCCAGGATATTCAGCAGCTCTTCAGGCTTATCCCTTTTCACCTTCAGACCTGCAACCTGGCTGTACAGGTTAATGCTGCCGATGGTAGAGCCGATATCATCATGCAGATCACGCGCAATTTTATTCCTGACTTCCTGCAGCTTTAAGAACTGCCTGATCCGGTAACGGTACAAGGCATAAACAGCAGCGGCCACGACAAGCACTACCGCTCCATAAAAATATAAGGTGTTATAAAAAGGCGGTGTAATATGAACAGGCAATTCATACACTTCACTTTCCATTCCATCGCTGTTGACAGCTTTTACTTTCAGCGTGAATTCGCCAGCAGGCAAATTGGTATAGGTTATCAGCGGATTCGTCAGGTTATTTCTCCACTCCTGATCAATGCCTTCCAGCAGGTATTGGTAAGTGGTCTGTCCATTATCGGAATAACTGTTTGCAGCAACGTTAAATTTCAGAAAATTCTGATCGTAGCTGAGCATCAGTTCTCCGTGAAGCATTGAATCGGCAGGTGAATCCATGATCCACAGCCTGGTTATGCTGACGACAGGCTTTTCCTGATTGACAACAATTTCAGCCGGATAAAATGAAATAAAGCCGCCGTCAAAACCAACCGTCAGTTCCTTTTTCTGTGACGACCGGCTGTTCTGAAAAAAATACCCGCTGATGTTTTCCGGTATGCCACTGTGCCTGTTGAACAACTTATAGCGCCCGGTTTTCACATCATAATGCAGCAGCCCTGTTGAACTCACCATCCAAAGGTTTTCGTCCTCATCCCTGGCCAGGCCCTGCAGGGATTTGATCTGGTTTGCAAAGGACAGGAAGGTTACATCACCCCGCGGGAAAAATTTGAGCAATCCATGTCCCTGTGTTGTTACCCAGAAGGACCCATCGGCATTTTCTGACATATCAAAGATGCTTTTGACGGATCGGACCTGCGTGGTATTAGGAGAGCTCCATGATTCAGCCCTTCCATAAATGATATGCACCAGCGTATCAGCAACAGGATAATCACTGAATGAAATTTTTTCAGGGATCAATACTTTATTTATTCCCTGGGAGGCACCACAGATCCACAGGTTATTCTTTGAGTCGAATAAAATTTTACGTGACAGGTTGTCGATGGGGCCTCCTTTTACCGTTGTATCGTTAAATATGCAGAAAGCATTTTTCCGGGCTATATCATAAAGCATAATGCAATGGCCATACAACGATGCTGCAATCAGCTTTTGGTTATGATGCTTGATCTTTGTAATGGAATTGGCGCGGGAACCACCGAAGAAAAAATATTTATTCCTGCCTGCGGCGGCGCTTACTTCAGGAAGAAAGAGTTTCAGCCGGAGCGTGTCAAGCATAAACACGGAGCGGTTGGTTCCTATATAGATGGTGTTTTCCTCATCCATAAATATGCCTGTGAGTTCCTGTCTTTCATTCCGGTAATAAAAATCCATGTGCCTGTATGCTTCACCGTTAGCATATCTGTAAAAAAGACCACAATGGGTAATGACATATTCCCTGCCACCGGGAGTAATAACCCTGTCGTTCACCTTGCATGAATTAAAACCGCCGGGAATGGGCAGCCTGGTAATTTCAAACTGGTTTTGCAGCGGATCATAAACAAACAATCCCGTTTCGGATGCAATCCAGATCCTGTTCATGTTATCGCGGTACAGGCTGTTGATCCGCGACGCCACCGGGTTTGATAGCCCAATCTCATCAGTGAATGCTCTTGCTTTCAGGTCAAAAAAATGAATGCCTGATGATTTTGTACCGCACCATAAAATATGATTTTCGTCTTCTGTCAGGCTGATGATTTCGTCACCGGATTGTTTTAGCTTATTGCTGCCATCGAAAAAATAAGTAGCCAGTCTCTTTGCATCTGCGCTGAATTCATGCAGGCCATTATCCCATGAACCGCACCAGAGATTCCCGTTACTGGCATAATAAATCTTATTTATGGTAATCGCCGTATCGTTTACAACGGTTCGAAATTTTCCCACTTTACCAAGACGTTTGAGCGACTCAATGATGCCGGCAAAATAAGGAACGGTATCGTTAACCTCCACATCATAGTAAGTATTGGATGAAACCATACGCTGCTTTGCATCGAAAGATTTTGTTTTCAAATTAAAAAGCTGCAGGCCGTAATTGTTGAGCGCAATCCAAAGGCTGTTTCTGGTTTTGTCAAATGCAATATCGTTTACGTTATTGGTAATTAAGGCTGAATTTGAACTGGTATATTGTGTGAATTTGCCTGTCCTGAAATCATAGCTGCAGAATCCGGATGATGCCGTGCCGATCCAGAGCAGTGAGTCGCCGTCGGTCTCCAGGCATGATATGATGTTGCCGCAGACTGAGGTGCTGTCATTTTCATTGTGCTTGAATACATAAAAATCATTTCCGTCAAAGCGGTTCAGTCCGTCCTTTGTTCCAACCCAGATAAAGCCCTGCTTATCCCTGGTGACGCAAGTAACCTGGTTATCCGACAAACCGTTTTCCGCCGTATACTGCAACAGGCTGACCTGATGACCTGCATCAGCGTCATATATGATGCAAAATAATAATACGATAACCTGCAGCAGCTTCATGGTAAAGAGGCGTGGCCCGGCAACATCACTGGAATCCACGTTTGTGTAATGCTGACGAAGATAAAAAAACAGACTAACACGGCAACCTGAATCACCATATTTGGCTATTGCGCTGCATGACAGGCAGGCTGACCTTTGTCAGTTCAAAAACTCTATCAGCAATCCCTAACCAAAAAAACTGAAGCTATGAAAAAAAATCTCCTGATCACAGTGTTATTATTTTACGGATTAATCATTACTGTTACAGCGCAGCCGCGTTTCACCCGGAGCACGTTTAACGCTGCTTATGTACCCATTACCCTTGCCGGCGGTGCAACAGCGGCCACTGCCACCGGCGACAATGCCAATCAAACCGGCATTCCGATCGGTTTCAGCTTCGGATATGCCGACAGTACTTTTTCCGTTGCCGGATTAAGCACCAACGGCCTGTTATGGTTTGATGCCATTGCTCCTGCCACAACGGCTGGCAATGCCAATCTGGTAACCACCAGCACTCCCAACCAGGCACTGACACCCTGGTGTGCAAACCTGATTGATGATGCATCATCAGAGATTCTGTACCAGACACAGGGCTCACCCGGAAGCAGAACATTTACGGTACAGTATTCAAATTATCCCACCTTCACCGGAACGCCGGGCAGCAATGTAAGAATGAACTGCCAGGTGATTCTTTATGAAACCACCAATGTGATTGAATACTGTTATGGTTCATTGAACATAACCGGCGGCCAGACCACATCGGGCGGCGCCATGATTGGAATGGAATGGGGCGCCGGCGGCAATGGAAAGTTTATTGATGCAGTTACCGGTTCATCCACTGTCAGTCATCGCATGCTGAGTCCCTTCAGCGGCTGGCCTTCTTACAACTTTCGCTTTACTCCGGGAATTCCCGCTGCTATTCCGGCAGGAACCTATAATGTAGGAGCTGGTCAGACCTATAAGAGCTTAACCCTGGCCGTAGCTGATGTTAACCACAGAGGCATTTCGGGTGCAGTTACTTTAAACCTGACGGATGCCCAGTACGATACCACAGCAGCAAACGGAAATAATATATTTCCCATTTTTGTAGCCACACCAAACGGAAGCGCCACCAATCTGCTGACTATTTCAAAAACAGGAGCGCCTGCCACGCTTGCATACAGAGGCTCCACCATTTCAGCCTCCGGTGCAGGCTGGGGAACCGGTGTAGGAACGACTGTGATAGGCCATGCTTCCGAGCCTTTGCTTGGGGTAAGTGGATCATACACCACCATCAGCAACCTGAATCTTATTACCCATGGTGCACCACAAACCGTTGAAATCGGACTGGCTGTATTCGAATTATTCGGGAACCAGGGCGCGCAGCATAACCTGTTTGACAAAATATCGGTCGACCTTGACCGGAGCCATGGAGGAGTTATAGGAATTTATTCCTTCAGTACCACAGCTCCCGGCGGGATTCCAGGTACCAACTCTTACAATACCTGGCAGGATATTAATATTAAAGACTGCAATGCCGGATTCCAATTAGGAGGTGTTAATACTGCAACAGGGCCGGCTGATGTTGGCAACCAGATCATCACTTCATCCTGCAGCACTTACAATTACATAGGCGATCCGAATGTGCCTGATGATATTATCAACGGCGGAGCATACGGAATCCTGGCGCATGGGCAGAACAACTTCACCATACGCAACTGCATTATTCAGCATATTACGGGGACCACTACCACCGGTGATGTAAATGGTATTGTGGTTACCAATTCACTGGGGACAAATGAAATCAGCAACAACATCATACACTCCTTAAGGAGGAGTAATGCAGGATTAAACAGCGCCCATTTCGTTGCAGGCATACACCTGTCATGGGATAACCAGACCATGATATTCAAAATTTTCAATAACAGCATCAGCAACCTGTTAACCGCTTATACCGGCGCTGCAACTGCTCAGTATGCAGTAAAGGGAATTTCTTTTTATGACTCCGGTCCGGGAACTGTTGGCGGTGAAATATACAATAACAGCATCAGCCTCGATGGAAGCACATTTCCCAATGCATCCAGCATATGCTTTGAAACACTGCATTCAGCCAAAACATTCCAGATCAGGAACAATGTGTTTGCAAATTTTACCTCCGCACAAACCGGCATTGCAACACATGGCTGCTTTTACACTTCAGCAGTTTCGCAATACGGGAACGCTTCATCCTTATCCGACAACAACGTGTTTTACCTGGCTGATACAACCAATGGCATGATAGGAAGGGGCGTTTCAACCAACTACCGCACACTTGCCGACTGGCAGGCAGGCATGTCGCTTAATCCAGGCACCGATGCAAATTCACAGGTTACCGATCCGGGTTTTGTAAATAATGCCAGCGACCTTCATTCATTTCAATCAGCTTTGGACGGTACCGGCACCACTCCCCCTGTTTACATCACCACCGACCTGGATTGCAAAGTGAGGACAGCTCCGCATGATATCGGCTGTTACCTGGTTGGATGTGCAGCTGATGGCGGTATTTTATCAGCTGACTCCGTTACACTATGCGCACAGGAAACCTATGTGATGTCGTCAACAGGGTATTCATCTTACCCCGGAATCACCTACCAGTGGCAGCGTGCGACTTCACCGGGCGGGCCTTACAGCAACGTTACGGGAGGTACCGGCGCTGCCACCACAACCTACACAACGGGTAAGCTTAGCCAGGGCACTTTTTATTATGTGCTGAAGGTAACCTGTCCTGATGCAGTGAGCGACTATTCTTCGGAGCTGAAGGTGGTGGTAAAATCGCTGCCAACGGCTACCATTACTGCTGCAGGTGATACCACTTTCTGCTCAGGCGGAAGTGTTCAGCTGAATGCGGCCACGGGTGTCAACCGTTCGTACCAGTGGAAAAAAGGCTCCAATAATATAGCCGGGGCAACGGCTGCCAGCTATACGGCAACTTCATCGGCCACCTTTAAAGTTGTTGTAACCAACACACTTACCGGCTGCGCCAAAACATCGAATGGAATTAAAGTCACGGCCAATCCATTGCCCCAGGCTGTTATCACGGCATCGGGTCCGTTGACATTTTGTGCCGGCGACAGCGTGGTTTTGCAAACAGGCAACGGTAACGGCTATACGTACAGGTGGAAGAAAGGCTCCAATTTTATCTCCGGAGCGGTTGCATCATCATATACGGCAAAAGTTGCAGGCACGTATAAGGTTGAGGTTACTGATGCTTCAGGCTGCTCAAAATTATCGGCCGGTACGGTAGTAACGGTTAATTGCCGGCAGGGCGGAACCCAGGCTGAAGCAGGCGTATCACTTTATCCAAACCCGGCCACATCGGAGCTTAACATTGAAACAGCATCCGGAACTTTTGAAATAGAAATTTACAATGCAACGGGACAGCTGCTTATGCATGAAGAGAATAAAAAACAGCTGGATATCATGCATCTTCCGGCAGGAATTTATACCGTAAAAATTATTACCCCTGAAGGCATTGCTGTTGAAAAGTTGATCAGGGAATAACACACCCCTCTTTCCTTTCAAACGCCTTCTTATGATGATCATGAGAAGGCGTTTTTGCTTTTATCAAATGCTATCTGTTTCCTGACCACATCACTCATCACTCATAACCCATAACGCTTCCCTAAAACCTGGTCCGTCAGTTTTACTTCTCTTTCTGAATTATTATATATAAATTGCATTTCATTGCTTTTCAGTATTTCAAAAAGAACGGAAAGCAACGACCCCAACCCTTTTCATTTATTTTTTTGCGAATGAATTAAACACATTAAACCCGGCATATGAAAAAACAACTGTTTACACTAATTTTCTTGTTAAGCGCATCCATGTTTTCTTCCGCACAAATCACGTTTCAGAAAACATACAGTGCACCAGGCTTTGGCTCCAGCTCCTGCCTCTCATTAACGGCAACTTCCGACAGCGGTTTTAGCTTTGCAGGGCATTGCGGTATTGGGGCATACAATGATGCAGCTGTCACCAAAACCAATCAGGATGGTGATATTGTATGGTCGGAGACATTTGGTGACATACGTTCCGAAAATTTTTGGTCGATACAACAAATTGCTGACGGAGGATATATTCTTGCCGGTGTTTCCAGGAGTTTTTCAGTTGACAGTGTAAATGAGTGCTACATACTCCGTCTCAGTGCGGCCGGTAATGTAGTGTGGGAAAAAATTTACAGCTCACCGTCAGCCACAGGTGAAACGGGCGCTCACAGCATCAGTCAGACCTCGGACGGCGGCTTTATCATTGGCGGATATGACGCAGACATCAATTTTGGCATGGTATACATGAAAACGGATTCATCAGGAAATTTTTTGTGGGCAAAATATGTTTCCGGCTCTTTAGGTACTTATGGAGTACAAAGTATCCGTCAAACAGCCGATGAAGGGTACATCATAGCTGGTAACGGAGGAAAGCTGTTTAAAACAGACAGCACGGGAAATATCACCTGGTGCAAATCGTATTTCGGAGGCGCCATGAGTTTCAGTGCCCGGGAAACTTCTGATGGCGGGTTTATGCTGGCAGGTGAAGCAAGTTTTACCGGCGCCACAGGCATGGACATGGTCCTTGCTAAAACGGACTCTTCAGGCAATATCCTTTGGTCCAAAACCTACGGAGGCGCTTTGGATGACATTCTCCGGCATGCGCAGCAAACCTCCGACGGGGGCTTCCTGCTTGCCGGATTAACAGAAAGCTTCGGTGCAGGGAGTACAGATATATATGTTGTTAAAACTGATTCAGCAGGGAATTTACTTTGGTCAAAAACTTATGGCGGTACAGGAGATGAGCTTGGTTTTACTGCAGCAGAAGCTCCGTCAGGCGGGTTTATCATAGGTGGTTATACGACCAGTTTTGGCCCACCGGTTTACAGTGCCTATCTGATTAAAGCAGATGCAAACGGTGTAAGCGGCTGCAATGACTCAACCGCCGCTACAGTGGTAACACCGCAGGTTTTGAATGCAGTTACACTTAATGAAACCGCCGTCATTTACATTCCCGATATATTTACACCGGTTTCCACTATAGGCGCAAGCCTGGTTGAAGGTACGCTTTGTTCAGGTGTTTCCACGGCAGTTGCAGAAGTTAAGAACGTTGAAAATAATTTTTCCATTACACCCAATCCCGCTACTGGTTATGTGACCGTTGAATTTGATAAAATTATCGGTAAAGGTGAAATAACATTTTATGATGTTTTAGGTGCAAGGATTTTTTCGGAAAAAATAAATAATGAGATGAAAAAAGTGATCAGCCTGGAAAATATCCCTGGTGGAATTTACTTTTTGAAAGTGTATGATGGAGAAAAATATGGTTGCAGGAAAGTTGTTGTTGAAACATATTGAGTTATGAGTTATGTGTGGGAGTTATGAGTTGGGAGTTTTTAGTTTTAAGCCATCGTTTATTTATTCATCGCTATTCAGTATATTTGAATTTATATTTTTATGCTGATGAAAATCCGTACAGCAAAATTGATAGGTGTATTCGTCCTGCTGGTTACCTGCGTGCGATCACAGACCATTCCGAATGCAGGATTTGAGAACTGGACGCAGGACATCTGGTCGAATATGAATCCCGACGGCTGGGAGCATAGCAATGAGGATTTCCAGGGCGCCAAAATCGTGATGGATTTCGGTGTTCAGGGAAACTGGTCGCTGCATGCAATAAACTTCTGGTGGATCGGGGCGCGCGGATGGGCCAAATGCAGGTTCCCTTCCGCCATTCATCCTGCAGCGCTTGCGGCTTATGTGAAGACGGACTTTGACAGCATAGACACCGTAAATATAACCGTGTATGTTTTCATGAATGGCGCCATCGTCGACAGTGGATTATGGATCGGCACCACTGCTTCGCCCCTCCCCGGCTGGACATTTATTTCCATTCCCATCACCCAGCTCAGCGCCTCGGCCGACTCCGTTGAAATTCAGCTCAACGGCGGACTCCTTCCCGGAACCAGCCTGCATGTGGATGCTTTGGCATTTACTGCCACAGGCATAAATGAGTCGCGACCGGATGCACTTATTTCGGTTTTCCCGAACCCGGTGGAAAATGAAATGCAGGTTTTGAGCCACATCCATGATGTGCATGAGCTGGATTTGTATGATGCAACCGGCCGGATACTTGCTCATGTACACCTGGAATACGGAACAAATAAAATTGACTTATCAGGATTTGCAAAAGGATCTTATTTTTACCAGTTGATGCACAAAGGAGTTGTTGTTTCATGTGATAAAATAATAAAACTATAGCTAATTCATGATGAGTGATGTGTTCAAAGTTCAGGGTTTCACCGCACCGCTCATCATTCATCATTCGCTTTTGCGATATTTCACCGTCTTTTCAATTTTTTTGCTGACAGCCGCCAGTTCATTTGGCCAGTCACTGGATGATGTTAAGAAATTTCTGGCCCAGCGAGACCTTAACAAAATCGAAAAATATTTGGAAAATCCGAATGACAGGACCTCAGGAAAAAAAATCCATGTATGGGAATACCTCCGGGAACTGAATGCCGACTACGAGGAAGGAGTCTGCTATTTTGAGATCGTAGTTCCGGATACTGAAAATGTCGCGATAAATATTGTTTATACTTACAGGATCACACTTATTGCAAATAAAAAGAATATTATTTTTTACGAACTCAGTGAGAAAAAATACAAAGAAGACACGGAAGACATGATCCCCTATTTTGAGACAATCAGTAAATTCAGGGATGACAAAGCTTTTGGTAATCTTAAAATTTTATTTACCAGGACTTTTCTGAAAGAGCTGAATGAAGCTGAGTTATTTAACGAAGACATTGTTTATGGTCATCACTGTGGGATTGCAGGTATTGATCCGGATGAAAAGCTGGAAATTGACAGGCTTGTACAAAAGAAGAATCGAAAATCTTTATTGAACTGGCTGCAATCCACTAATACCGAAAAACAGGTTTATGCAGTGGATGGATTTTATCAGTTAAAAACAAGCGGAGTAAAATTAACTGATAAAGAAATCAACCTGATCAATCAGATCCTAAAGAAAAAGGGGACGATTCAGGTATGTTACGGATGCATTAGCACGAATGAGGAAATAAGCACGGTGACAAAAGGTTTTATGTTTGAATGAAAGTGAATCGAGTGGCGCTTTTGCGATGAAACACCGGCGTAAATAAGCCAAACCTGATGGACCCTTCCGCACCCTTCCGCGCCAGCAATCAATGTATCATTAAATACTTATATCAGTCGGAGTCGTGGAAGGGTGCGGAAGGGGAACAGCAGGACAGGTGTATAAATGAAATACAGCCGTTTGTTTTCAAAAAATGATCATTACCTGATTTTTTCTATTCTCATACAAATTCCGTTACTTTATCCGCATCTGCAAAAGCATACTAACCGGTTAACAATTGACAAATTTATGAGGGGCTTAAATAGCAAACTTTTAATTTTGGGAATGCTGTTCTTTTTAACAGGCTGCACCGAACAGAAAAAATCGACAAACGGACTGGACTTTCAGGATGACAAATTTAAGGTCGGGCAAAAATGGAAATACCAGACCCGGACAGGAGAAGAAAATTCCAGTTTGACCATTCTAAAAATTGAACAATACGACTCAGCAGGAATTATCATACATATTTCAGTTGATGGTTTGAAGATGCAAAGTCCGCATTTGCCCGGTGGTATTGCTGAGGATATTTTACATCTTCCGTTTTCGAAAGAAGCCCTTTCAACAAGCGTAACGGAAATGATTTCAGAAAACAACCAGCTTCCCGATTTTATGGACGGTTATAATGAATGGAAAAACGCAAACGGAGGAGCATATACCATTCCTGTAAGCGATGCGGTTCAGTATACGGAAGAATCAATAGCAAATTTGAATAGCGAATGAGGGTGAAATCTGATTGGCGAAACCGGTATGAGCCAAATAAAAAAACAATGTGAATATCATCATGATCATACTGAGTATTGTGGGGGCGATCATTGCCCTGATTTTAATTATTCCGCTCTTCATGCGGAAAATAGATCATGTAAAGCGGGAAATAATAATCAATGCACCCAAACAAAAAGTCTTCGATTACCTGAAGCTGATCAGCAACCAGGAACAGTACAACAAATGGGCTAAAACGGACGGCAACAGGAAAGAAGCGTTCAGGGGAACAGACGGTACCATCGGATTTATTTATGCCTGGAGCGGAAATAAAAGTGCTGGCGAAGGAGAAAAGGAAATAAGAGACCTCATTGATGGGAAAAGAATTGACCTGGAATATCGCTTTGTGAAGCCTTTCAAAGCTACTGCCCGGTTTGTTATAACCACTGAGGCACTGTCGGAAAACCAAACCAAAGTTACCTGGAGCAACACCAGCGCGCTTAACTACCCACTGAACCTGATGGTACCCATGGTTGAAAAGTCGCTTGCAAAAGACATGGATGAAAGTCTGAATACGCTGAAGGGCATCCTCGAAAAATAATCCCGGAATGCTTCAGCTTTCTTCCTTCGGCTGAAACAGCTCAATAAAATTTCCTGATGTTTAATTTTACCCTTTTTGAAAACTCCACACGTCACTCATAACTATTAACTATTAACTGTTAACTACCAAATGGAGATTGCCCTTATCTCGCTTACCGCACTAATCGCAGCGATACTTACTTTTTTTTCCGGTTTCGGGCTGGGTACGATCCTCACGCCTGTATTTATGCTTTTTTTTCCCGTTGACCTGGCCATTGCGCTCACGGGTGTTGTTCATTTCTTAAACAATATTTTCAAATTATTTTTAACCGGCGCCCATGCTGATAAAGAAGTTTTGTTGCGTTTCGGAATACCTGCTGTGATAGGTGCATTCGCCGGTTCCTGGCTGCTGTTACAAATTACGGATCTGAACCCCCTTTTCAGTTATGATGCATTTGGAAAACATTTCGACGTATATCCGGTTAAATTCATTATCTCCGTTTTGCTGATCTTCTTTGCAACCATTGATCTCATCCCCGCTTTCAACAAGCTGCAGTTCGGCAAAGACAAACTTCCCATAGGCGGTGCGCTGAGCGGTTTTTTCGGAGGTCTCTCCGGAAACCAGGGCGCTTTGCGAAGCGCATTCCTCATCAAAGCAGGGCTTTCGAAAGAAGCATTTATAGGTACAGCCGTTGTGGTTTCTACTTTTGTTGATTTCACACGGCTTGGCATATACGCTACACGATTCAGCAAGGCAGGGCTCAGCGACAACCTCACACTTGTTGTCTGTGCAACACTTTCGGCCATCACCGGGGCTTACATCGGCAACAGGCTTTTGAAGAAAATAACCCTGAAATTTTTGCAGGTAACTGTTGCAATTATGCTGATAGTTATTTCGCTTGCGCTCGGCGCGGGGTTGTTATGAGTTGGTAGTTGGCAATTATGATTGTATCATAATTATTCCTTTCATTTTGTTAAACCTGCCTTTAAAAGCCGTAGGTTCGTTACGGATTTGATTTCCACCCTGAATTTTTTTCATCAAAATCTGAAATTCACCGCGGCGACCTGACCCTACGGCTGAGTTTATTTTTTTAACAATTAAAAACCCTGGTTATTATGAAAAAACGATCACTGAAAATGTTTTGCGCATTCATCATGATGATGCTTTCAATTCCTGCTGCCGATGCACAGATAATATATACCGATGTGAACCCCGACCATGTTGTTAACTGCACCGGATCACCATGTTCATCGTCATACAACATTGATTTGAACAACGACGGCATCAACGACTTTACGATCAGTAAAGGTTTTAATGCCATGGGTAGCTGCGTGGTAACGTATAACCGGACCATTTCTTTACTGGCATTGGGCAGCAATGCGGTTACAGTTTCAGCGGGGAGTTCCTTTCCATCGCTCTTACTTTCAGGCAACCTTATTTCTCCAGCTGCGGTTACAGGTTCAGGCGGAACTTTAAGACATGCCAGTCAAACCTATAATTGCATGAACAACAACTGGAGCACAGCAATATTTACAGGAAACTGGCCAGGTCAGGGCTATGCAGGATTAAAGCTGGTCAAGAACGGACTCATCTACTATGGGTGGATTTTACTTAACGTTTCCATGCCTTCATTATCCTCTTCGGCTTCCTGCACCGTTTTAAAATATGCCTGCAATTCCGTCCCCGATCTGCCCATTCAGGCAGGCGAAATGTCGTGCGTCCTTCCAACAGTCAGTGTGGCCAAAAGCGGTCCGTTGTCGTTTTGCAATGGCGACAGCGTTACCTTCACTGCAAACGGAACCGGTTATCAATACCAATGGAAAAAGAACAACCTGATTATTGCGGGCGCTACAGCGAATAAGTATACGGCCAAAACTGCAGGCGTCTACAAATGCAGGATTTCCAACAGCTGCGGCAGCATCACCTCAGGAAAAAAAACGGTAACCGTTCCTTGCAAATCAGGGGGTGAATCCTTCACCGCTTCATCGGCAGATCTGCATGTTTTCCCAAACCCGGCATCGAATTCAGTTACCATTCAATTTCCAACTGAAGAAGCTGGTGAAATTTCAATTGTCAATCTGTTTGGCCAACTTCTTTACTACGGAAAAACAGATGCCGGAATGGCGCAAATTGATGTGAGCAGGTTTGCTGCCGGCTTATACGTTGTGAAATGGATCAGCGGGGAAAATATGGAAACCGGAACTTTTTCTGTAATTAAATAATTACAATCACAGCCGGCGCTGCAGTCCCGGGAACTTTTTATATTTTTATCTGAAGCGTCACTGCAACCGGCAGGTTTTTATTTTTACTTTGTTACTTTCGCACTAACTTTGTATTGCGGGAAAAACAAATAAAATACACCGGATGAAAGGACTTTATACCATTGCCTTATTAACACTGTCGAATGTCTTTATGACCTTTGCCTGGTATGGACATTTAAAATTCAAAGAGCTGCCCTGGTTCAGCAAACTGGGATTGCCGCTTATTATTATTATCAGCTGGGGCATAGCCCTTTTTGAATATGCGGCCCAGGTTCCGGCCAACAGGATTGGTTACAGTGAAAACGGAGGGCCGTTTAACCTGTGGCAATTAAAAGTTATCCAGGAAGTAATTACACTGATTGTTTTCACTTTATTTACCATAGTCATATTTAAAAATGAAGTTTTCAGGCTGAATCACCTGATCGGTTTTTGTTTCCTGATACTTGCCGTATATTTTATTTTCAAAAAATAGCAGGATCCAACATCTGCAATGAAAGCTGGCCGTAAGAAGCAGTAATGGTTCATATGATTTTAATCATATCCTCCATCACATTTTTCCCACATAAAAAGTAAGGGCTTGAATTTTAAATAGTTGAGAAGCGATTAAAAGTTGGAAACCCTTAAACTTCAAACCTTAAATCTTAAACTTCCCTTTAATAGTGGACATTTTTGTCCGTTATCAGCATTTATATGCTTACCTTTGTTGCGTGAAAAAACATCGGGATGTTCTCAAAAGCCTGTGAATATGCCATCAGGGCATCCATCCACATAGCCGGGCAATCGCTTGCAGGCAGGAAAGCGGGATTGAAAGAGGTTTCAAAAGCCATTGAATCACCTGAAGCATATACGTCGAAAATACTGCAGCAGCTTTGCAGGAACAGGATTATCAATTCCGATAAAGGTCCGACAGGGGGTTTTTCACTTGACAAACAGCAGCTGGATAAAGTAAAGTTGAGTACGATTGTTTCGGCCATTGACGGCGACCAAATATATCTTGGCTGCGGTTTGGGTTTAAAAAAATGCAATGAAAACATGCCCTGTCCTGTTCATGATCAGTTTAAGAAAGTAAGGGATGATCTCAGGAAAATGCTTGAAACAACCACTGTAAAATCGCTGGCCGTGAACCTGGGCAGGGGAAGTACATTTTTAAAAACATAAACAGGATACCATAATTAAAAACTGTTTTATCTGATCAATGAAAAAGGACATCAGCACCATTGACGACATTAAGTTATTAGTGGATACTTTTTACGGAAAGGTCCGCGCAGATAAAATGCTTGGCGCTATTTTCAATGCGAAAATTGAAGACCGCTGGCCGCAGCATCTTGAAAAAATGGTTCGTTTCTGGCAGACCGTCTTGCTGGAAGAGCATACCTATTTCGGAAGTCCATTTTTACCGCATGCAGGATTACCGGTCGGTAAAGAGCATTTTGACAAGTGGCTGCAACTGTTTTACGAAACTGTTGATTTATTATTCGAAGGAGAAAAGGCTACCAGGGCCAAATGGCAGGGACAACGCATGGCTGAAATGTTTCATTCCAAAATTGAATTTTACAAAAACAATCCTGCAACGCCTTTGCTGTGATAACCGGGAAATAAACACATGAAAATTTATTCACTGACATTTTTTTAATTACAACCGATAAAACAAAGCCATGAGTAAAGAAAAGATCATCAGTGACATTGAAGACAAATACAGGCTGATGGGTGAGAACCCTGAAACATATTTTAAAGGCCTGCTTCACGCCAGGCTGATCAATTACTGGGATTATGTGGAAGTTGACACGCTGCTATCGCTTCAAAAGCCAAGAACCAATTTCAAAGACGAAGAAATATTCATCATGTATCACCAGGTAACGGAACTGGTTTTAAAAATGATGCTCCATGAAATCAAACAGCTGGTTGAGTCCGCATTCTCTGAAACAACCTGGATTGATAAAATAAACCGGCTTAACCGTTATACTTCCATGCTCATTACTTCATTTGATGTAATGAGGTCAGGAATGAACTATGATGATTACAATACTTTCAGAAGCACGCTTACACCTGCCAGTGGTTTCCAGTCAGCGCAATTCAGGATGATTGAAATTTACTGTACCAGGCTGGAAAACCTCATCAATGAAGAAGGTAAAAGCAGGATTGGAACAAACCCTTCCACAGCAGATTACTTTGAGCACATTTACTGGAAAGATGCGGGGCTTAACCGCAGCACAGGTAAAAAGTCGTTAACGCTGCGCCAGTTCGAAGAAAAATACCTGGAAGGATTTATTGCACTTGCAAATAAATCAAAGGGCAATACCCTGGAGGATAAAATGCCGAAGCCGGAAATTTGTTCCGATGCGCTGAAAAATAAATTAAAGGAATTTGACCATTTATACAATGTAGCCTGGCCCATGGTGCATCTGCAGACTGCACAGCATTATCTGGATGCGAAAGGTGAAACAAAAGCGGCAACAGGCGGCAGCGAGTGGAAAAAATATTTACATCCAAAGTTCCAGCAGCGGAAATTTTTCCCGGCGCTGTGGAGCAATGAAGAAATAACAAACTGGGGAACAGCAATTAAATAATTAAATGAAATGAGCATGGAAGAAAATCAAATGATCGGAGAACTGGTAGCGAAGGACTACCGCACAGCATCTGTCTTTAAAAAGTACGAAATAGATTTCTGCTGCCAGGGCGGCAGAACCATTCATGATGCCTGTGAAAAGAAAAACATCGACACCCAATCAGTATTATCAGACCTGAACGCAGTGCTGCATGCAGCCGATGATAAAGGTGCAGACTATCAGTCATGGCCACTGGATTTGCTTGCTGATTATATTGAAAAAAAACATCATCGGTACGTGGAGGAAAAAATACAGGAAATAACACCATACCTGGAGAAACTCTGCAAAGTACACGGACTCCGTCATCCGGAACTGTTTAAGATCCGCGAACTTTTCAATACGGCTGCAGGCGAACTGGCCATGCACATGAAAAAAGAAGAGCTGATCCTGTTTCCATTCGTCCGTAAAATGGCTAATGCAAAACAAACAGGTTCCGTTTTGGATACACCGAAATTCGGGACTGTTCAGAATCCGATACTGATGATGACAGCAGAGCATGCTGCTGAAGGTGACAGGTTAAGAAAAGTTGAAGCGCTGAGCAATCACTACACGGCGCCTGACGATGCCTGCTCTACTTACAGGGTAACGTTTGCATTGCTCAGGGAATTTGAGCAGGACCTGCACCTGCACATTCATCTTGAAAACAACATCCTGTTTCCGAAAGCCATTGCGCTTGAAAAAGAGCTGTATCCAAACTGAGGTCCAACAGAAGTTGGACAGTGCAGTTATGCCATTTTAAATTTAAAAAGACATCTTCCGTCTTCCGTCAAAAGCTGAACCCTATATTAAGGCTTGTTCTGACTTTAGTGTCCTGGTTGCAATGCATAACAGTAAAGTCGAGTGGTCCGAGGGCTGAGTAATAGCCAAAAGTCAGTCCATATCCGGTCAGTAAATTATCCTCTCCGGTGAGATTGCTGAAGCTTGCATTGGCAAAATCATATAGCCCTGCATTGATTCGCGCAGTGATATATGCACTTTTTGTCAGCCTGTACTGCAATCCCATCTGAAGCGATGCGATACTTCCGGTTTTAACCTGTGATTCCTTCAACCCGGTAAACGGCACCTGGTTACGGATCACCTCATTCACTCCACCGACCAGAAACTGGTTTGCGATATATGGGTTTTTATCAATAAGATAGGCAAATGTTATGTTCTGGCTCCATGAAAGCGCTTTATTCAATTCACAAAAATGGCTGGCATTGATATGGATTTTGAAATAATCATCATAGTTTGATTCAACGGTATTGCTGTTAACAGTTGAATCATTAAAGGAATATTCAAAATCCGGGTCCTGGCTGTAAACGTAACCCGCTTCAGCACTTACATCCCATCCGCTGGTCGGAAAATATTTCTGGTTGGTGTTGTTCAGCACATAGGAAAGGTAAGAGTACCAGTATATGTTGTGACCGTTGTAAACGAGCTGTGGTGTTTCCAGTGTTTTTATCTTCGACAGTATGTACTGCTGACCCACACCCACATATGAAAACCTGCTGATGTTGCGCTGCAGCTGAAAGTCGATGGCGCTGTAAAAGCTGCGTAACGTTTCATACAGGCCGAAGTCGACGTAAACCGGATAATTCACCGATTCGAGATAATAATCGAGCACAAGCCTGGTATTCCTTTCCTTATTGATGTACTTGTAGTATTCTGCATACAACCTCGGGTTTTCGCTGATAGCAATGCTGCCCAGGACACGTGATTCCTTAAAGATCAGGTCGCGGCATGTGACGTTCAACTTTAATGCAAGCTTGGTATAATCATTATAGTTAAGTGCAACCTTGACTGACGTCAACGGGTTTTCTTCCACATGAAAGTGCAATTCTGTGCTGTCGTTGCCGGAAGGCAAAAAATCGTACCTGATAATTTTATAATAACGGGACCCATATACTTTTCGGATGGCTTCGCTCATTTCGGCATATGAATACGTTTTTTTATTATTTAGATTAAGCAGGCCAAAAAAGAACTGTTCCGTCGTATTATTCAGGCCGTCAATGGTATATTTACTGATCCTGATTCCCGAGTTTTCGGGTAAACGGTTTTTTACAAAATCAACCTTGCCATATATGTCATTAAGCGAATCGGCAAGTTTCTTAAAGTAAGGATAGTAAAGTCTTCCCGCTTCCTTCCCCAGATCAATAATCGAATCTCCAAATGCAAAATCTCCCGTTGCATATCCTTTCAATTCAGGCTTGATAAAAAGATCGCACTGCGCTTTATGATTTTCGTATGTGGAAGCATCTTTAAAAAAACCAATCTGCAAGAGGATATCCAGTGCTGTTTCAAGATCTTCCACCTTTTCCAAAGGAGTGCTCAGGCTGACCCCAATCACATAATCAGCCCCCATCCGTTTGGCATCCATCACCGGGAAGTTATTTACCACGCCGCCATCAACAAGCAGTTTGCCATCATATTCAACGGGTGTGAAAACAGATGGGATGGCCATGCTTGCACGTATAGCGGTGACGATGTTCCCATGGTCCATTTGAACTGCATCCCCTGTTGCCAAATCCGTTCCGATACATTTAAACGGAATTGGCAGCTTTGAAAAGTCGGTGATGTTGTAAACGGGCTCAAACATTTCCGACATTTTTAACCACAATTCCTGACCTTCAATAATCCCTTTGCCGATTTTAAATTTTCTTTTTTCGAACGGAACTTCCAGCGCATAATTCTGGTACTCGCTTTTTTCCTCTACGGTTATGGCATTTAACCGGGGCGAGGTGGAGAATAACAGGTTCCAGTCGATTCCACGGGCAAGGTATTCAATGGAATCCCCCGAATAACCCGCTGCATACATGGCACCCATGACGCTTCCCATGCTGGTGCCGGTAATGTAATCGATCTTCAGTCCTGCACTGTCAAGTGCCTGCAGGATGCCGATATGGGCAAGTCCCTTGGCTCCTCCCCCGCTGAGCGTAAGGCCGATCTTTGGTCTGGATGAACCATGCTGGGCGGAACTAAACTCAACACCGGAAAAAAATAAAATTAATAAGATAATTGCGGGTACGGGTTTTAGCATCATAGGCTTCAATAAAAATCAAATCAGGATTTATTTGGATTCTAAAAGCCATTCGCTTTTGTGAAAGCAGTTTGGTACCTGCAAGTATATGAAAAAACCGTTGATCCTGTTCATCAGAGATATTTTCAGGTGAGATTTAACAGCTGCAGCTTATAAATTGAAAGTAATTGCATTATCTTTGGCTTCAGTAAATTTTAACTTTTGAAAAAAACCGGATACCTGCTGTTGCTTACTGTACTGGTCCTTCAATCAGGAGGGATGCTGGTGGTCTTTAATATGCAGCAGCGTTTCATTCAGTTTGAGATGGCACAAAGGCTGGAAAGCAGCAATGGGCCGTTTGAAAAGCTGTTGCTGACGGTCAGCGAATTTGAAAAAAGCAGGATCGATGCAAAAGAGATCCGTTTAAACGGCAGGATGTATGACATTAAATCCGTAACGGTTACAGCTGATTCCGTTGAAATTTATGCAATCCATGACCTGGAAGAAGAAGACATCATGGAGAAAATAAAGCAACTGGTAAAAAACACCTGTTCTCCGCACGTTAAGATTCCTCCGCATTTGCAGCAGCTTATTTCGCTGGTTTATCTTCCTTCGCATTTACACCTTCAGCTTACAACATCCTTAACAGGCATCCATGTTTTTCATCTGGCTGCGATGAATACACTTTTATTCGAACCGGGTATTCCTTCACCTCCGCCAAGGCTGGCTTAATCTGTTTTTATTTTTAAATTCCCTGCTACGGCAACAGCGATACACTGCTGCTGCCGGCTATTAATTAAGCCTATTCTTTAAATTTTAAAAAATATGAAAATTATAAAATATACCATCATAACCTTATTCATGCTGACTTCACAACTGTCGTGGTCACAAACCGACGTAACCCAGGGTACCGTCAACCTGGGCGAAGTGGTGATTTCAGTTAACAAAACAGAGGAGACAAAAAAAACAGTTTCACAGCAGGTGGAGGTGCTCACATCCACACAGATTGCTGCATTACAGGCACAAACCACTGCCGACATATTGACAAGAACCGGAAAGGTTTTCGTACAAAGAAGCCAGATGGGCGGCGGAAGTCCGGTGCTTCGCGGTTTTGAAGCCAATAAAATTCTGCTGGTTGTTGACGGTGTCAGGATGAACAACCTGATTTACCGGGCGGGGCATCTGCAAAATATCATCTCCACCGATAATGCCAGCCTCGACCGGATGGAGATACTCTTTGGACCTTCATCAACCATATACGGCAGCGATGCATTGGGCGGCGTGATCCACATGTATACAAAAAAACCGGAATTCAGCATAGATGGGAAAACGAACCTGAAAGTAAACGCCTTTGCCAGATACGGAAGCGTTAACAATGAATTTACCGGACATGCCGACTTCAACATAGGCTGTAAGAAGCTGGCTTCACTAACCTCTATAACATTCTCTGATTTTGATCATCTGGAAGGCGGTAAAAATCAGAACCCGTTTTATCATTCGAGCTACGGCGAACGCCCGTATTATGCAGAACGGATCAACGGCGTTGATTCACTAATCAAAAATGATAACCGTTACAACCAGGTGCAGAGTGGTTACCAGCAATATGACCTGCTGCAGAAACTATCGTACCGGCAAAATGATTTCATGACGCATGGTTTGAATATCCAGTTTTCCAATACGAATGACATCCCGCGTTACGACCGCCTGACTGACCCCAAAGGCTCAGGATTGAATTCAGCAGAATGGTATTACGGACCGCAAACGCGCCTCTTAACTGCCTATGACATGAACAGGAAGAATACAAACCGTCTTTTCCAGAACATCCATCTCGGGCTTAATTACCAGTACATTGTTGAAAGCCGTCATAACAGAAACTTTGGCAGCAACTTCAAAAATCACAGGGAAGAAAAAGTGAATGTGATTGGCGCCAACCTCGATTTCCAGCGTGTTGTCAGTAAACATAACATCCGTTTCGGAGCCGATATCCAGCTGAACAACCTGACCTCCAAAGCAACGCGTGAAGATATTGTAGCTGACACCAGTATTAACTGGAGCACACGCTATCCGGATGGCGACAATTCGATGAACAATTATTCGGCTTATATCTCACATACCTGGAAGCTGAATGATCAGCTGACAATTACCGATGGGCTTCGGTTAGGATATTCCACGCTGAAATCTACGTTTAAGGATACTGTGAGACCTCCCGATCCGCTGCCTGCTGCACTGCCTTTTAAAGAAGTCAGCCAGAATACGCCGGTGTATTCCGGAAGCCTCGGAGTGATTCACTCTCCGACAGAAAAGCTAAAGCTTTCACTTTTATTTTCCACCGGCTACCGTGTACCGAATATTGATGATGTAACAAAGATGTTTGATCCTGCACCGGGAACTGTCATCGTGCCGAATGAAGACCTGAAACCAGAAATGACGCTGAATTACGAGCTGGGTGTCACCAATATTTTCGGGGAAAGTACAAGCTGGGAAAATGTAATTTATTATACTGATTACATTGACGCCATCGTAACGGATGAATTCTCATATAACGGCCAGGACTCCATCATGTACGACGGAACCATGAGCCGCGTATACGCCAATCAGAATAAAGGAAAGGCTTACGTTTACGGATTTTCTTCAGAGATCAGATCCACCTGCGGTGAAAACCTGTATGGCTCCTTTGGGCTGAATTATACTTATGGAAGAGTAAAAACAGACAGCACCGATGTACCGCTCGATCACATCCCGCCATTCATGATGCATTTGCAGCTGGGCTATACGAACGACCGGTTCGGCGCCGACTTTTCTGTCAATTATAATGGCTGGAAGAAAATTAAAGACTATTCGCCGGGCGGTGAAGACAATGGGCAATATGCCACTCCGGAGGGCATGCCGGCGTGGTTCACGCTTAATCTCCGCTGCTCTTACAAGGTACACAGGCTGATTACCCTGCAGGCTGGAGTCGAAAATATTCTCGACACGCAGTACCGTGCATTTGCAAGCGGCATTAATGCACCGGGCAGGAATGTTTTCGGAGCAATTCGTTTTCATTACTGATTTTTTTATCTTCATTGAAAGGCAGCAACAAATGCTGCCTTTTTTTAATAGTCTTCGCATTGTTCCTATGAGGAGGATTATAACCGCTAAATAAAAAATAATTTGAACCCGGTACTCCGGTAAATTCACTTTTCAATGCTGATGGCCGTTGCAGTTGCGACGGCCACTCTGGCGTAATTTCATCATACAAACCCTGCCCATCATCTTGTTTTCTGACCCACAAATGTGGATTGTACGGTTTTTTCCTTCGCTCCATTTTTGTCTTATAAAACACAGGAAGTCCTAAAATCAAAAACAAAATGAAAAATAAAATCAAACCAATCACTAAAATGAAAAAGCATATTTTAATGGTGGCCGTGGTAGTTATGCCGGTCACCCTGTTGCAGGCGCAAAGCTGGGACCTGCAGGGTAATACCGGAACAAATCCTACAACTGATTTTGTCGGTACTACCGATAATACGCCATTGATGTTCCGGGTGAACAATACACAATGCGGAAAGATTTCGGCATCGGATCAAAGCATCATCATGGGGCCGACATCAGGACTTGTTTGAACAGGATCGTCCAATTCGTTTTACGGTTCGTTTGCCGGCAGGTTTACCACTACGGGAAGCACCAATACCTTTGTTGGCGCGAATACTGGTATGCAGAATATATCAGGAAACGCCAACTGCTACTTTGGGCTCAGTGCAGGGTCCACAGGAACCACGGGGTCAGGGAATTGTTTCTTTGGTCATTCAGCAGGGCAGGCAAATACTGCCTCTAACAACTGCTTTTTTGGTCTTAGCAGCGGGGTCAACAATTCAAGCGGATTTCAAAACTGTTTCTTCGGAGCATTTACAGGTTCAGCCAATACGACCGGACCAAACAATACCTTTATCGGTTTCGGATGCGGCCAGGTGAATACCGGAGGAAGTGACAATGTTTTTCTCGGAAAGTCTGCCGGGCAGAACAATACGGTTGGATCGAGCAATGTTTTCGTGGGTTCATTAAGCGGAACGGCTAACACCTTTGGTATACGTAATATTTTTATCGGCGCTCAATCAGCAGGCTCAAACACATCAGGAGCATCCAATATAACCATCGGAACAGCGTCCATGCATGCCAATACAACAGGAAATTTCAATACATCATTGGGTGACAGTTCTGGGCTTGTCAACAGCACCGGAAGCCAGAACACCTTTCTTGGTTACAAAACAGGCGCATCGGCAGGTAACTTTACAAATGCAACCGCCATCGGAGCAAATGCAACAGTTGGAGCCAGCAACAGCGTTGTGCTCGGCAACAATGCCAATGTAGGGATTGGCGTATCTGCTCCGCTCGACGCACTTCATGTTGCCGGAAACATCCGCATGGTGGATGGAAGCCAGGCAGCAGGAAAAGTACTGACCAGCGATGCAAACGGAAAGGCTACGTGGCAGGTAATTCCACCGACATCTCCCGGCGGTGCAGCCGGTGGTGACCTGGGTGGCACTTATCCCAACCCAAGCGTGGATGCAATACAGGGAACTGCTGTTTCGGCTGCTGCTCCCACTACAGGACAGGTATTACAATACAATGGCACGGCCTGGACACCCATCACCCTGCCGGCTGAATCCAGTGACTGGAAAATCACCGGCAATACAGGCACTTCCGCTTCCACCAACTTTATCGGGAACAAGGATAATGTTGCGCTAACGTTCAGGGTAAACGATACACTGGCCGGTTTACTCAACCAGCACCAGCGCAATGTGTTTCTCGGATACAAAGCAGGGTTTTCAAATATTGTACATACCGCAAATACTTTTATCGGAGACCGTGCAGGTACAAGCAATGTTACAAGCAACAATACATTTATCGGCAAGGAATCGGGCACTCTGAATACCACCGGCACGCAAAATACTTTTGTGGGCGGACTGACCGGCTCTTCCAATACTACCGGAAACCAGAATTGCATTTTTGGATTTAACGCCGGTAGAAACTCAACCGGAAGCTCCAACACCATCCTGGGAGAAAGCGCAGCCTTTGCACTTACCTCCGGTGGAGAAAATGTAATGGTTGGAAAGAGTGCAGCACTTGCGCTTACATCAGGCGATAACAATGTGATTGTAGGACAGAATGCAGCCAGTTCCCTTACTTCGGGTTCATCCAATACGGTGATTGGTGAAAACGCACTTACCGGACTATCGCGCACCAACGGGATTGTTATTGGAAGCGGTGCTGCCGTAACACTTGATAACTGTGCTGTGATCGGGAACGCTTCGGTAACAAAAATTGGAATCGGAAGAACTCCGACTGCTTCCAACATCCTGGAATTCCAGGTAACCACTGCAAAACTTACCACAGGTGGAGTGTGGACCAACGCATCCGACAGAAGAATAAAAGACAATATCACACAACTGAACAAGCAGGAAATACTTGATAAGGTTAATCAGCTGGAAGTGGCACGGTGGCATTACAAAGCTGATGAGCAGCCCGTAACACACATCGGTCCGTTTGCAAAAGAATTTTATCAGGCATTCGGAACAGGCGATGACTATACCATTTCAACCATTGACCCCAGCGGCGTAGCCTTGGTTGCCATCCAGGCTTTATCTGAAAAGCTTGAAAAGCTGGAAGCCGAAAATGCATCGTTGAAAGATTGCATTCAGCAAATCTGCAGTCAGACTGAGGTACCTGCAACTGATAAAATATCAGCTGATGCATTGAATGCCGATGTGCTTTACCAGAACACACCCAATCCGTTCAGCGAAAAAACGACCATCCGTTACCGGATCAGCTCCTCATTTTCTTCTGCAAGAATGATCATCCGCAATCCCGATGGCCAACTCATCAGGGAAGAAAAAATTGCAACAGGAGGCTTAAACGAAATTACGATCAGTGCAAATTTCCTTCATTCAGGAACCTATACCTATACGCTTGAAGTGGATGGAAGAAGCATCGATACGAAGCTGATGGTGATTACAAAGTAACCGGCGTTACCGGCACAATAATATATCCAGCGCTTGCTAAAGGTCCGGTCGGGGAAGCCGGATTCCTTTCAGCTACAAGGGGAAATCCATTTGGGTTTCTCCTTTTTTCGTTCTGATCAGGCAGCATAACTTTAATGACCTCCAGTCAATCTGTATTTAAAATTAACAGTACATTTGTTATTATGGCAATAAAGATAGAAAACAATGAACCTGCTTTTTGTCTGCAGTAAGAATAAATGGAGAAGCCGGACGGCAGAAACCATTTTTAAAAATGCTGCAGCCTATCAGGTGAAGTCGGCTGGAACTGACGAGGATGCAAGAATCAAGTTGAATGAAAAACATTTAACCTGGGCTGACCTGATTTTCGTAATGGAAAATAAGCACCGGCAAATTATCAAACAGAAATTTCATGCGGGCTTTGACAAGGGAAAAATTATAGTCCTTGGCATTCCTGACGAATATCAATACATGGATGAAGAATTGATCATCTCGCTAAAGACCGCTACAGCCCCTTATCTGGAAAAGACTATCGAATAAACTGTTGAAAATGAAAATCCCCAATCAAAAATCCCTGTTTAATATTCCTGATACGGTCACTTACCTGAATTGCGCCTACATGTCGCCCGGTTTGAAGAAAGCAGCTGATGCCGGAGCGGCAGCCATCCTGAAGCGCAATGAGCCCTGGAAATACGAGGTCAGCGATTGGTTTGAACCGGCAGTTGAACTGAAATCACTTTTTGCATCCCTCATTCATGCAAACAGCAGGAACATTGCACTTATCCCATCCGTTAGCTATGGGATCGCTGTTGCAAAACAAAATATTCGGCTGAATGGTTCCCGGGAAATCCTGGTGCTCGATCAACAGTATCCGTCGAATATGTATGCGTGGAAAGAACTCTCGCTTGAAACCGGTGCAAAAATAGTCACGGTGAAAAGAGAAGAAGGATCGGACTGGACGGAAGCGATTCTCCATCATATCACTGAAAAGACAGGCCTTGTGGCTATACCCAACTGCCACTGGACCAATGGCGGATTACTTGATTTAAAAACCATCGGGGCCAAAACAAAGGCAACCGGGTCCGTGCTTGTAATTGATGCAAGCCAGTCGGCAGGCGTTTATCCGGTTGATATGGAAATCATTAAACCTGACTTTTTTATTACTGCCGGATACAAATGGCTTTTGGGTCCATACGGGTTGGCTTATCTGTATGCAGATGACAAATATTTAACCGATGGCAGGCCGATAGAATATACGTGGACCAGCAGAAGCGGAAGCGAGGATTTTACCAGGCTGGTTGATTACACTGAAACATTCAAAGACGGAGCTGCCAGGTTCGACGCCGGCGCTACAGCGGCATTTATCAATATTCCGATGGCGAAAGAAGCCCTGATTCAAATCCTCGAATGGGGAGTTGAAAATATTCAGGAGACCATTTCAGGCCTGACCGGGAAGATTGCCAAATCAGCTGTGGAACATGGTTATGAAATTTCAGACAGCGAACGCGCCGGACATATGATTGGGATCAGGCTCCATGAAAACCAAATCAAAGAAACCGGCAAAGCGTTATCAGACAACAAGGTTTACATCAGCTTTCGCGGAACAAGCATGCGGATAGCACCCCATCTGTACAATGATGAAAAGGATATTGAGCGGTTGTTTCAATTCCTTTAACAATACATAGCACAGACTGCACTAAACTAAAATATCCTCTATCCATTCATAATAAAAACAAAAATAATTTAGCTTTGCCGAATGGCCATCGTCAGCGCAACTCCCAATGACTTTCATTTGCTGGCTGCTATCGGTAAAGAATCGTTTATCGAGTCGCACGGTAGCAGCGGACCCGCAGCGGATATTGAAAGGTATGCAAACAGCAAATACAACGCTGAAATTTGCAGGGAAGAGCTGAATGATCCGGCAAATATTTACCATTTCATCTATCATAATGATCAGCCTGCAGGCTATTCCAAAATTATTTTTAATGTGCCGCATCAGCATCCTGATCTTGAAAACACCACCAAGCTGGAAAGGCTGTATTTGCTGAAAAAATTCTATGCGCTGAAGCTCGGACTGGAATTGCTTCATTTCAATATTGCATTATCAAAACAAAATAACCAGGCCGGCATGTGGCTATACGTTTGGAAAGAAAATAAAAGAGCGGTGGATTTTTATTTAAGGTCACAATTTAAAATAACCGGAAGCTATGATTTTAAGCTTACTGAAAACCATTCCAACCCCAACCACCGGATGTTATTAAATTACTGACCTATCGGGGAGGTGCTTGTTCCCGCTTACTTTTTATTTATATTTACAGCAGTCAGCTAATTGCAGTGCTGCCGGCAGTAAATCTTATATAAAACACATCTTTCAAAAATGAAGCAGTTAATCGTTATCCCCTTTTTAATTTTTTGCATGGGCGCCCTTGGTCAGCAGGCAGCTGATCACTTTAATAATGCTACAGACCTGCATAAGCAGGGCAAAAATTCCAAAGCATTGAATGAAATCAACAAGGCCATCGAACTTGACTCAGGCAATGTTTCCTATCTAAATAAAAAAGCCCTTATTCTTATTGATCTGAATAAGCATGAAGATGCGCTAACCCTGTATACCAGGTCCCTGGCTATTGACTCCGCAAATGTTAACACCTATAACGGGCGTGGAGTCTTACTGCTGACGATCCAGCAAAACGACGACGCCATTGCTGATTTTACAGCAGGGCTCAGCTATGCAAAAGCCGACTCCGTTAAAACACTGCTGTTAGTCAACAGGTCAGTTGCCAAAATGCACAAACGGAATTTCAAAGGTGCATACGATGATTTAATGATCGTTTACGGCATTGATTCGAATGACATCGGCATGCTGGTCAACTTAGCCACGATATGTGATGAGATCGGCAAAGGAGATCAGACACTGATGTACCTGGAAAGGGTAATTCAGCTGGATTCCAACAGTTTTTTCGCTTATGGTAATATTGGTTTCAAGTACCAGCAAATGGGCGAATATGAAAAGTCGAATAAATATTATGACAAGGTCCTGGAGCTCCAGCCTGATCAGCCTTTGGGCTACAGCAACAGGAGCTACAACAAGCTGAAGCTGGGCGATTTAAAAGGAGCGCATGCAGATATTGAAAAATCCATCAAGCTCTATCCTGACAATTCATATGCTTACAGGAACAGGGCCCTGATCTACCTGGCGGAAAAAAAAACGGATAAAGCCTGTGAGGATATAAAAAAGGCTTTAAAATTAGGCTTTACTGATATGTATGGAAGTGAAGTGATCTGGATGCATGAGAAATACTGTAAATAAAAATGCTGTTTTATTTTGTAACAGAAATAGTTTTTTTTACCGGTCAGGTTTATTATTTCATGTTTACGCCGATCTGGTTAACTGGGAAGCAAACACCTGTGCATCCTGTGAGCTGCTGTCCTGCTTTTCGCTACCGGCTACGCCGGTGTAGCTGCAATCAGGCTTAGGTTAAAATCTGCAGTGCCTCCCTGTTGGCTTTCAGAAAGATCGTTTTCATCAACAACTCCGTCCTGCTCAATTTTCCACAAAACCGTTGGTTATTTTCCACAGCTAATTTCAACTGCCTGACAACTTCAGCTGGCACAAATTTTTTAGCGATACATGGTAAACGTCCCGTGAAAACCGGTATGCAGCTGTCAAAAAACAGACAACAAAATAAACAGCCGGTTTAAGGGGCACATGAAAAACCAGTTAATTTAATGTCATGAGCCCGGCCAAAAAATCTTCAGAAAAAAAGAGAAAAAAAACTGATAAAAAATTCTCAGCCAACTTGCAGCAGCGCCATCCGGTAAAAAAATATCCCACGCTGCCCAAGCCCGGGAACGTGGAGTTGAATGAGTCAATTCCTGTGGATGAGCATGATAAGGCAGTTGTCAATCCCAATAAGGCAACAGGCCTGTAACCTGCAAATCGTGTTCAGTTTCCTATAGTTCAATTAATAATAATTTTAAAAATCAAAAGTAAAAATGAAAAAACTGATTGTTTTAGCAGCAGCCTGTGTATGGTCATGGGGTGCCATGGCACAGGATTACCCGGCCACCAAAACGCAAACACAAACTACCACGCAATCCAGTGTAAAGTACTGCGCAACGATGCAAAGTGGTAAAGTCATCATCCAGCAGGATCAAAAAAACCTGGCAGCAGATGTGACGCTGGCAAACGGCACCACCATTAAGACCGATGGCACGGTTATCAAAAGTGATGGCACCAGGAGCATGATGAAAAACGGCGACTGCATTGACAACAGCGGTAATATGATTAATCCGAAAACGAAAGACGACAAAATGCCTCCTAAATAGTCGATGAGTGAGTTGGGAGTTAAGTTTTGAGGAGGTAAGATTTTGCTATTAAAAAGAATGTGCGTTGAGCCATTTCCCTGGAGTCAGATCAGGCTGCATATAGCCAAATGGTTATAAGCAGCCTGCGCTGATTTAATTTGGAATAAAAATGATCAGAAAATTGCATACCGGTGAGTTTCGTCTCTATTCCAGGAAAAAAAATCCAAAAACCGGAAAGCGGAAAAACCTGGGAACTTTCAAGACCCGTGCCGCTGCCATGAAACATGAGCAGGCTGTGCAGTATTTTAAACACCACAAATAAATGGAAAATAAAGCGCTGATTGCTGAACTATATTTATGTGCGGCCCAATGTGATGCATGCTACATGGCATGCCTGTCGGAAAAAGATGTGGATCACTTACAGCGCTGCATGGCCCTCGACCAGGAATGTTATGACCTCTGCATGCTGACCGGGAAGCTACTTGAAAAAGGGTCGGCCAATGCGAATAAATACCTGGATCTGTGTGCTGAAATCTGCATGGCATGTGCCGAAGAATGCCAGAAACACAAGCACGACCACTGTCAGCAATGCGCCAGTGAATGCCGGAAATGCGCTGAAATGTGCACCGCATTCACTCATCATACCATTTAACCGGGTTTTCACCCTTAAACAACTATCACGGGTGGTTTAATTTTTTATTAGCTTTGAATGCTGCAGTCCTTGAACCAGCATTCATGGAAAAAACAATTCCTTTCCTTAATAATCCGCTTACAGACTATATCATCAGGTTTGCAGCAAGCCTGTCCATTGGTTTTTTAATAGGACTGGAACGTGAATTTTCCAAGCCTGCAAGAGAAAAACAATTTGCAGGCGTGCGGACCCATTCACTGATTTCCATCTTCGGGTTTCTCGCAGCTTTCCTGGCGGAGCAGGCAGGGCCATGGCTGCTGGTTGCTGCATTCACTGGACTTATTGCCCTGGTGGTCGCGTCCTATATGCAACTTTCAGGTCGTGCCAACCAGGCAGGGGGCACTTCCGAAATTACGTCGCTGATCACTTTTTTACTGGCAATACTGATCTTCCATAATCACATGCTCATGGCCGTGATCATTGCCGTGATGGTGCTGCTGCTGCTTACTTTCAAGCCTCCGCTTCATCTGCTGGCAAAAAAAATCACGCGCACAGAGCTGCTTGCCATTGTTCAGTTTATTATTATTTCAGCCATCTTCATTCCTTTTCTGCCCGATAAAAATTTCGGACCTTATGAAACATGGAACCTCAAAGACATCTGGAAAATGGTGGTGCTTGTTTCAGGTATCAGCCTGTCGGGTTACCTGTTATCCAGGCTCCTGGGCAACCGCGGGATCCTGCTTTCGGGCATCCTGGGCGGACTTGCTTCGAGCACCCTCGTCACGCTGGTTTATTCAAAACGCAGCAAAGAAGCGACTGAAAATATTTCCATCATTTATGCGCTGGCCATTGTGTGTGCATGCACGATGATGTTCCCGCGTATCCTTTTCGAAATCTACATCATCAACCGTCACCTGGTGATGGGACTGGTGCCGGCATTCGCTGTCATTGTTGCAACAGGAAGCATCGTTGCCTTTTTTATTTATAAATCAAAAAAAGGATCCGGTGAAACACAGGCTGTTCCTCCTGAAAATCCACTCAACCTGGGTACGGCCATAAAATTTGCGCTCATCTATGCCGGTGTGCTGTGGCTTGTTAAATTTTTTAATGAACAGTACGGAGAAAGCGGAACTTATGCTGCAGGCATTATTTCGGGCTTTGCCGACCTGGATGCCATTACCATTTCCATGGCAAGATCGGGACTGGACCAGCAGATCATTAATAAAACCATTCTGCTTGCCACCCTGTCCAATACCATTGTGAAGCTGCTCCTGGTCCTGATCCTGGGAAATAACGTTTTGCGTAAACGTGCTTCGATGGGGTTGGGAGCCCTGCTTGTGGCGGGAATTGTGAGTTTTTTATTTTTGTTGTGAATCCGGCTCCTGGTCCCTGTTCAGTGCAAGAAACTAGGAACTGGAAACTTTTTTTCTTTGCTTTGCAGAACAGGTGCAGTATATGAATCAGATCAAGAAAAAAATCATTTATTTCATACTAGTATTATTTCTCCTGGCAGATTTCACCTGGTCATTTGTACAGTATTTAAACCAGCGGCTTGACGGCGACATGGCCTGGAACCTGGTGCCCGATGAACTGGTTAAACCGGTTTTTCAAAACCCGCTCGGCATTGCTACCATCCTTGAAAATAAGGTCTATGCGAACCCGAACCGCTTTTATTGTCATTGGTCGTACCGGAAATACATGATGGCAGCTCCGTTATACCTGCAAAAATTTGTTGATCCCATCAGCAGCGTATACCTGGCATGTGCCATAGCCAAGATTTTTATACAGCTTGTTTTAATTTTTATGCTTGCTGTGATGATATCGGACACAACAAATGTGCTGAGGCTTGATTTTATGCTTGCTGTTGCGCTGATCGCACCGCTGTTTCAGGCCAATGGTTACTGGGTTCACATGGGGATCATAGATCCGGCAACAACCTATGCGTTTTTTTATGCACTGCCATGCGCGCTGCTCATGCTCTACCTGATGCCTTTCATCCGTCCGTTATATTACAGGAAGGAGCCGCATGTTTCATTTTTTTTCGGGTTCATCTGGATCCCCATATCACTGGCTTGTTCCCTGAGCGGACCGCTGAATACAGGGATTGCACTGACGGCCTCCATGCTTTTATTTGGAAATCGTTTTTTCACCGGCATAAAAAATCAGCATGAGGGAAGTGTATTTGCGAAAATGCTGCATGCGCTCAAGAATATCCCTGCATCATACTGGTTTTACCTGCTTCCTTTATGCCTGTTATCCCTCTATTCATTATTTCTTGGCAGGTATAATGCGCTCACCATTGCAACCATGATGCCACTTGGCGAAATGTACAGCAGGCTGCCCCTGGGCATATTCTACCAGGTCTCACAGGATTTGAGCTTTCCGGTTCTGTTTGGCATCCTTGGCATCAATATATTTCTTATCCTCAAAAAATACCCGACTGCAAGGGGATCTCAAATAGTGGCAGCCTTTAAGTGGATTGGATTATTCTCCCTGGTGTACATCTTGTTATTGCCATTGGGCGGATACAGGGAATACAGACACTATATCTTAAGATACGATACCATTTTGCCAGTTACCTTATGCCTGCTTTTTATTTTCGGGGCATCATCCCTTCATCTCATCAAAACCATTTCAAAAAAAGACATGCGCTGGTACCTGCCTGTCCTGCTTGGTGTATTATTCATTTACACCAATGCCGACAGGATCAAAACCGCTGAAGCCGATTGTGAAAAAATGGCTTTGAAAGAAATTGCCGCATCACCTGAACACATTGTACCCCTGGATCATGACTGCAGCGTGCTGAACTGGGATAAATCCGGCAACCCGGAATTCTCGGAACAAAATGGGAAATTATTGGAAATATGGGGCATCACCAAAGAAGCTAAATTGTTTTATAACCGATGAAATCCAGTTTAAGGTTTAAAGTTTATGGCAGTGTCGAATTTGATTTTTTTGAAAACAAACGCTCTGGTCTTGTTGTGGTTTCAGTTCGATAGCTCTCGAATCCGTCATTCTGCCGGGTTTAGCTAAGTCACACACGCGCTTCATATCAGGTAGTTGCCAATCCCCCTGAAGAGGGGCCTTATTCGTTATGCGATATTTCACTGGAGGCATCACAAAACTTAAACTTTAAACCTTAAACTATAAACTCATAACTCACAACCTTGAACTTTTATATATTTGCAGGGACCCGGTCAAAATTCATGAAATCCTATTTAACAAAGGACAACAAACAAATTACCATCCGTCGTCCCAACGAAGCTGATGCGGAAAGAGTGATCAGTTATGCAAAAATACTTTTCGCCTCCACCGACCAGGTTTTAACTACGCCTGAAGAATATAAAATAACAGTAGGAGAAGAAAAATCATGGATCAACAGCTTTAAGAATAATCCAAACAGCATTATTTTAATTGCAGAATCCGGCGGCCTGGTAATCGGTCTGCTTGATTTTACGGCCAAGTCAAGGAAAAAAGTTGCTCATTCAGGAGAGTTTGGTGTCAGCGTGCATCCGGATTACCAGGGAAAAGGAATCGGGAAAGCGATGATTGAAACATTGCTGCAGTGGGCTGAAAGCAATTCGCAGATTGAAAAGGTGGTACTGCAGGTTTTTGCCACCAATACCCATGCAATAAAACTTTATAAAGAACTGGGGTTTCAGGAAGAAGGAAGGCACATCAAAGCGATCAGGCAACCCTCAGGCGTATACGTTGATCTGGTTCAAATGTATATTGAAACAAAAAATAAATGAAGAAAGAACCCGGCATGACAACAGGCATTTCAGCGCCTGAAGAAGTTGATACATTTATGAAAGCACTGGAATACCCGCTGGCCGGTGTGGTGCAATACCTGCGAACGTTTATCCTGGGTATTGACAAGTCAATCGGTGAAGGCATTTTTTATAAAGCGCCGGCGTTTTATTATACCGGTAAGATGAAGCCATTCAATCCGAAAGATTACAAAAGATATATCGTCGGTTGTAATTTATATAAGCAGGACACGCTTCGCATTATTTTTCTCCGTGGCGCAACCGTTCCGGATCCGGCAGGCATACTGGAAGGTGATTACACTGACGGAAGGAGAATCATATCATTCGGCAGCATTGATGACGTGAAAAAAAAGGAAAAGGCAATGAAAGAAATCATCAAAGCGCTTTTAAAAAACATCGATAAATAACCGGTCATGATACCCATAGGAAACACCCCGCTGATCAGGCTCGAACGGATGACGCAACCCGGGTGGGCTGAAATCTTTGTTAAATATGAAGGCGGAAACCCCACCGGCAGCATGAAAGACAGGATGGCGCTGGCCATGATTGAAGGCGCTGAAAAAAGAGGTCAGCTTACACCCGGCGGAACCGTAGTGGAATATACGGGAGGAAGCACGGGAGGTTCGCTGGCCATGATCTGTGCGTATAAGGGTTACCGTGCTGTTTTTGTTTCATCAGATGCTTTCGCCGAAGAAAAGCTCAGGACCATGAAAGCTTTCGGCGCCGGGCTTGAGATCATACCAAGCGAACAGGGTCATATCACAGCAAAGCTGATCAATACGCTGGTGCAGCGGGCCAAAGAACTGAGTCATGCTCCCAATACTTTCTGGACCGATCAGTTTAACAATGTGGATAACAGAAATGCCTATCATAAAATGGCAAGAGAGATACTGGATGACCTTCACAACGACGTGGATGAATTCATCATGGGTGTGGGAACCGGCGGCTGCTTTTCAGGGAATTCAGAAATACTGAAAAGCGAGCTTCCAAAAATCCGCTGCATTGCCATTGAGCCGTTGCACGTGCGCGCACTTTCGGGTGGCGACATCACGGGAAAGCACAAGCTGGAAGGAATCGGATCAGGCTTTGTTCCTTCCATCTGCAGGCTGGACCTGGCTGATGAAATTATTGCCGTGTCGGATGAAGATGCCATCAATACCACCCGTGAGCTGGCAAAAAAAGAAGGGATTTTCGCCGGAACCACCTCAGGCGCCAACGTCTGGGCCGCCATGCAAAGAGCAAAGAAGCTGGGTGCAGGAAAAAGAATTGTTACCGTTGTTGTGGATTCAGGATTGAAATATTTACAGGGAGATTTGTATAGGTGAGAATTTCTAATTATTCTAATGTCTAATTTCTAATTATTCTCTTAGCCATTAGATCAATTAGAAATTAGGTCAATTAGTAATTAGATCAATTAGTAATTAGATGAATTAGAAATTAGGTCAATTAGTAATTAGGTCAATTAGAAATTAGGCCTTTATTGTGCTGCCTCATTAATTTTTTTATCGGGCTTTTTATATACGGTTTCCGGATTGGCGCCGTTAATCACTCCCAAAACTGAAACCCTGAGCGCATTATTTTTTATTGTCTTGCAGCTCCCGTTAAGATCACCCCGGTCTCACAACTTAATATCCTATTCATATGAAACCATCCAAACCATTATTGTTTATTGCGTTGCTGTGCCTGTTTTTTTCCTGCAGTCAAAACAGGAAAGAAGCTGCTGAATACAGCTCCAAAATTGCTACCGATTCCATCACCAGCCAGTTTATCTCTTCTTCCGCTGCCATGGAAAATGGCAAAGACACCTCCCGGAAATTCATCCGCACCGCTTCGCTTAAGTTCAGGGTGAAGAGCGTGGTTCGCGCCACGTATGCCATTGAAGACATCACCAGGGAATTTGGCGGGTTCGTCACGTACACGGACCTTACCAGCACCGTTGACAACAAAACCGTCATCCCCGTTTCCACCGACTCATCGCTGGAGACAATTTATTTTACCGTGCGCAATGACATCACGTTGCGCATTCCGAACACCAGGCTTGACACCACCTTAAAAGCCATCTCCACGTTGATTGACTACCTCGACTTCCGCATCATTAAAGCTGACGATGTTGCATTACAGCTCATGTTAAATAAAATGACGCAGGAAAGGATTGCAAAAAACGAACAGCGTCTTACCAAAGCCATCGACAACAGGGGTAAAAAATTAAAAGAAACCACCAGCGCTGAAGAATTGCTGCTCGACAAACAGGAACAGTCGGACCAGGCAAAGATTGCCAACCTTTCCCTGCAGGACCAGGTCAATTACAGCACCGTTACGATGGCAGTTTACCAGCGCCAGACGTTGCAACGGGAGCTAATCTCCGGCAACAAAAACATAAATGCATTTAAACCGGGCCTGGGGAGCAGGATTTCGGAATCTTTCAGGTCGGGATGGGAAATGCTGGAAGAGATAATCGTCTTTACAGCCCGGCTGTGGAGTCTGTTTCTACTGGCCGGTGTCGGATGGCTGGTTTACCGGAAGCTCAAAAAGTAATCCTCCTCCGCCTTCCGTCTTCCGCCTTCTGTCCTGCGTCATCAGATTAGGAAACAGCCGCCTGTGTTTCAAACTAACACCTGTCCCGCTGTGCCATCGGGTTTAGCTTGATACGCCAGTGTTTCATAGCAGCCATTGTCTGAATCAAGGATTAACCGGATTACACAGATTATCCCTGATTCTGATTTCACTCTCCGTCTTCCTTCTTCCGTTTTAAACGACTATATCCGTTTATAGGAATGTTGAAAACAATTTTGGCTGATTTTCATTGTATATTCGCCAACTATCCACAATTTTACAGAAGAAATTTTCAAGCATTAATAACCATCAATAAAAAACAAGATCATGCCAACAGCCACAGACAACAGCACGAAAGAGAAATTAAAAGTATTGCAGCTTGCCATCGACAAAATTGAAAAGACCTACGGAAAGGGAACCATTATGCGCCTTGGCGATAACGCCATCGAACCGATGGAAGCCATCTCAACCGGATCCATTTCACTGGATTCAGCGCTGGGCATTGGCGGTTTGCCCAAGGGCCGGGTTATTGAAATATATGGACCTGAGTCATCCGGTAAAACCACCCTGGCCATCCATGCCATTGCACAGGTTCAGAAATACGGCGGGGTAGCGGCTTTCATCGATGCCGAGCATGCCTTCGACCGGTTTTATGCACAGAAGCTGGGCGTGGACATTGAGAACCTGCTTATTTCGCAGCCCGACAACGGCGAACAGGCGCTGGAAATTACCGATAACCTGATCCGTTCAGGCGCCATCGACATCATTGTGATCGACTCCGTAGCCGCCCTCACACCCAAGAGTGAAATTGAAGGCGAAATGGGTGACAGCAAAATGGGTCTGCAGGCCAGGCTGATGTCGCAGGCGCTCAGGAAGCTTACCGCCACCATCAGCCGCACCGGCTGCTGCTGCATCTTTATCAACCAGCTGCGCGAGAAGATCGGTGTGATGTTCGGCAACCCCGAAACCACCACCGGCGGTAATGCATTGAAATTCTATGCATCCGTGAGGCTTGACATCAGGCGCATCGGTCAGATCAAGGAAGGCGACAATATTGTGGGTAACCGCACCAAGGTTAAAGTGGTAAAAAACAAAGTAGCGCCACCATTCCGCCTCGCCGAATTCGACATCATGTACGGCGCCGGAATCTCCAAAGACGGAGAGATCGTTGACCTGGGCGTGGAGCACAACATCATCAAGAAAAGCGGATCGTGGTTCAGCTACGGCGACACCAAAATCGGCCAGGGTCGTGATGCAGTGAAGCAGATGCTGAGCGACAACCCCGAGCTTTCCCAGGAAATTGAAAATAAAATCAGGGAAGCGCTGACGGCGAAGTAAACATCACAAGTCGATTTCTTATAGCCCAGGGTTTAAAACCCTGGGCTATAAGAAATCGGAATAATAAGGATATCCCGTATTTGGAGGAATTGTTATTTTTACAGCCTTCAGATACGGGATTCGTCATTTTATGACGGATCCGAAAATGAGCAGCCTTACCATCCTATTGTAACTTATGCTTTTAAAATTTTTTTCAAACGGAAATATTAAAACAGTTCAACTGTACCTCTTCAGCACCCTGCTTTTAATAATGCAGGCATGCGGGACAAAAAACGGGAATGAAGCCACCGGTACAACTGTTGCTGATACCACAGAAGCTGGCAAAGCCATTGCCTCCCTCACCGAAAAAATAAAAGCCGAACCCGGCAACGGAGAATGGTACTACCAGCGCGCGAAAATTTATTTCGACAATAGAAAACCCGATGAGTCGCTTGCCGATATCAGGCAGGCGCTGGCGCTTGATTCAACCAAAGCTGAATATTATCTGCTGGTGGCCGACCTTAACTTCATGGCCAACAAAACGCTGCTCTCCAAAGAAGCGCTGGAAAAATGCCTGTCGCTGGATCCCGAAAACAAAGATGCCAACATGAAGCTGGCGGAGATCTATTTTTATGTGAAGCAATATGAAAAATCAATCGGTTACCTGGATGCCGTGCTGAAAAAAGATGTGCACAATGCGAAAGCTTATTTTATGAAAGGGATGAACTTTAAGGAAATGGGCGATACAGCCAAGGCCGTTTCCAGCTTTCAGACCTGTGTGGAACAGGATCAGAATTATTATGCAGCATATATTCAGCTTGGCATTATCATGCAGGTAAAAAACAATCCGCTTGCCGTGCAATACTACGATGCAGCCATCCGCATCAATCCAAAAAGCGAGGAAGCCTTTTACGGACGCGGTTTGTATTTCCAGGATCACAATGAATTGGATAAAGCCATCCAGGACTATACGACGTTGTCGCAGATCAACCCGCGAAACAAGCAGGCCTATTTTAACCTCGGATACATTCACTATACCTACCTGAAAGTTTATGATCAGGGAGTCAAACATTACAACCAGGCCATCAGCTGTGATCCCGGATATGCGGAAGCTTATTTCAACCGTGGTTTATGCTATGAAGCGATGGGCGATGTTGCTGCAGCGAAAAGCGATTACGAAAAAGCCATGCAGCTGCGGCCCGGCTATGAGCTGGCGGCAAAAGGGTTGGCGAGGGTGAAGTGAGGGATGAGTTATGAGTTATGAGTTATGAGTTTATAGTTTAAGGTTTAATGTTTAAAGTTTAAAGTTTAAAGTTTTGTGGGTATAACGAATAAAGTCCCCATTTAGGGGGATTTAGGGGGTGGAACGGAAACGATGTGTTTTCTGATAATCCCGATCGTTCATCATTCATCATTCATCATTCATCACTCTTTTAAAAATACGCCGTCAGCTGCACGCCGCCGGTGTGAACGGTTTTTACTTCAGGTGATTTTCGTCCTTCGTAATTGAGGTTCAGCTGCAGGCTGTTCCCCAGGTTTCGCTGGATGCCTGCTCCCCAGGTCAGGTTCTTCCCTGTTTTTAATCCTTCCAGCATTTCATAGGAGATGGAAGTATTGTCCAGAGCATTATATGAAATGTTGATGTAATTGACTTTGCCGGTAATCACTCCTTTTTTCAGTGAGCTGTATTTAAGCTCGATGCCGAAGTCATCCTGCGAACTTTTTTCCTGGATCTCTCCCTGTGAATTCCGTTTGATCTGGTATTCATAGCTGAACGTTGCCCTGAAGTTGTTGTTTGGCTGCAGGCTGAGCTTCGGCAGGATGGACCCGAAACGAATGTTGAAATCGCGTATAGCCGACAGTTGCGAATTGTTTTTCTTATAACCGTTTTCGCCAAACATGCTGATGTCCAGAATTTTTGTGATGTTCCATCGTGCATTGCCATTGACCGATTGCTGTGAGCGGCTTTCAAATCCGTTGGCGAGCAAAGCTTTGTTCCGTAATTCCTGGTAAGTGAAATCCATTCCGAACAACGTATAGCTCCTGTTAAAGAAAATGGTGTTGCGCACGGATGAGTTGGTGCTGATAAGCGCCGATTCGCTCACTGATTTGCTGAATGGATTCAAACCCGCTTCCACAGAAGGATCAGTGGTCTTGTTATCTATTTTCAAAGCCAGCTGATCATTGAAACGGGAAAGGAAGTTTGTTTTTCCCTGCTTAAAAAATGCAGCCGGATTGATGTTCATCACCTGGCTGAGCAGGTTGGTATGTGTCTTAATATATTCATTGGTGGGTGTGAATATTTTGATATAATTTGCTTCAGCAACAAATGCCGCCACCTCAAATTCATTGATCTCTTTCGTACCGCTGTTGTTATAGTCGTTCCAGATGTATGATCCCGTTCCGGCCGCCACTTCGATAAATGAATAGTCATTCTTTAGCTCCTGCCCTGTCCCCACTTCATAATAGGTATTAAACACAATGGCGCCTTTCAGGGTGGTGAAGTCAAGCTGCAGATGGCTCAGGATGGAATTTTCGCTTTTCAATGCCGTGAGTGTTGAATCATTCACCCGCAGATGCCGGTAAATGGCGCCGGTTTCCAGCCTGCTGTTCGCATTGGGCTGAAGCTCGAGGTTGACGGATGCATTGTCGGAAACGGTGGCAAGCTTAAACTGGTTGTTTCTTGGCGTATAGTCATACCGTTGTGTATAATCGGTCCTGAATTTTTTTGTCCCTGAGTCAGCCAGCGTAAGGTACGCCTGCCACTGGTTGTACAAAAAGCTGCTGTAGAGCAGTGTGTCGGTAACGGGCTCCAGGATTGAATTCCTTTCCTGCATGCCGTTGGCGCCGATCACCCATTTCTTAATTCGTTTTGAAAGGTCTGCTTTATCACGCAGGTAATTCGATTTGACCAGCGAACCATTGGTGGTCAGGTAGCTTCCGTCGGCCAGCAGCGTAAATCCTTTCCAGGTGGTGCCCAGGTTTACCAGGTGCATGTACCCTTTGTACACAATGCCTTTCTGAAATGTCTTAAACTGGTAATTCAGAAAATGCGTGGTAGCCTTTGCAATGCCTGCCGATATCGACCCGCTGTTTTCATTTCCGGTAAGGGGGTTGGGACCCAGGTTCCAGTCGCGGGCAAACTCCACGCTGCGGAATGCTTCCACAGGCTTGAACCTTTCATCCACATGCTCCGCCTGCACGGCAGTGATCAGCTTCCAGTCTTTCCTCACAGGCTGCACATGCTTTACAATTCCGCTGCCTGCAAATCCGGTGTTGTCACCATCATCCAGCGACGAATACAGGTTCTGGTCATAGTTGCTCCCTGCCCCCTCCACGGTGATGGTTGTGTTTTTGCCCAGTGCATAATCAACACCCAGGGAAAGCATCTGCTGCTTTTTGGGGGTGATCAGCAAAGTAATGGGATCATACGCTCCCTGTTTGACTATCACGCCGTTCACATCAACGGGATCAACCCACACATACACCTTGCCGTTAGTGGAATCGTAAACCGGGTTGTAATTTCCGCCGTTGTTGCCCACAAAGCTGAAACCGATGCGCAGGTGCGCGCTGTCGGGGTTGTTGGAATGAACGTATACAGGATAGGTTATGGTGCCGATGGTGGTGTCCCGCTCATGCACATACAGCACTTCATTGGTGTTGAACGGAACGCTGTCGACGTTGGGATAAAAAGCGTTCTGGATGTTGTCGCCTGTCAGGGCAAGCAATTGCTTCTGCGCATCATCAATGGTTTGCAGCAGCGGCTGGTTCTTGGCATCCTGCTCCGAATAAACATTTAATCGCAGCCGCAGGTTCTTCTGCGTATAGGTATCATTGGCATAAATAAGCGATCTTGAATAATTCTTATCCGAATACTGGAATTCAGCCGTGATCCTGGAGTCTTTGGTAATGAGCCGCCTGGATGTAAACGTGAGCTGCGCCGTATTGTAGTCAATCACATAATCATATTCCTGGCCCCGCACCATGAGCTGTCCGTCGATATAAATTCTTTCCGATCCCGACAGGATTACGATATACAGTTCATTGTCAGTTCCGGTAAGCCGGTAAGGACCCTGGTTCCCTTCGGCACCCTGGAAAACCTGCCTTGCATATTTACCTTTGGATATCGAAGCGCTCAGCGTTACATGCATCAGGTGAAAATGCGCAGTGTCTTTTTCCGGAGTGAGGTTTATCTTACCGAAATAAACACCTCCCTGTCCCTTCTTGTAAAAATTCATAAAATAACTTTCAGGACGTGTCAGTTCAAAATCGCCTGCAATCAGCTTGTTGTTCTGATTGGAAAGCTGGATGAATACCTTGTCGAAATCCTGTATCTGCTGCGTATTGCCCTCGGGCTGGATTGGAATGTTGTTGTCGGTAACAGAAGCCAGTATCTCAACATTCTCATTAAGCTTCCCCGAAAGCTGAAGATTCAGGCTTGAATTCACCACCACATCCTGCGCATTCCCAAAGCTTACTCCGCGCGAAATGCTGCCGGTATGGCTCAGCCCCTGCAGCTTGAAAATGTCGAATTCATCAGATTTTTCATTGTACTCGAACGGATTGTAAACGCCCTTGTATTGCTTTTCAATCCTTGCCCTGTCCTTATGCCTGAAGGTATGAACAAACGACAGTGGAAAAACCCTGTAGATCAGCCTCAGGCTGTCGGCACCGATGGTACTAAAAGCGGTGGAATTTCTGTTCCAGGTCAGGATGGAGCGGGACTCATCCAGGTGATAGGCGGCCGGATCCATCAATAACGTATCGTTCCACAGGGCAACACTGCCGGGGATGATGCTGAGTGAATCAATCTTTATGCTGTCCTGCCTGAGACTCACATACCGGTAGCGGAGGTTGCTGATCTGCTGCGCCTTGCCCTGCAGGCTGCCAATGACGAGCAGAATTAAAACCAGGAAGGTCTTTCTGCAGGGTATAAAATCTTGGCAGGTATTCATCAATTGCAATGGCAGTCCATTAACGTGTGTTTCAGGGTATAAATTTGCAGAAATTAAATCAAAAATCCGGTTTCTCCGCTTTCAGAGCGGTTTTTTAAAGGCTGGCGCTTATTGCGATTATTCCTATTTTTGTGGTATGGAACAGGCAGATACAGAATCAATTTATGATATTGCTGTTGTTGGCGGTGGCATTGTAGGACTGGCAGCGGCATATAAAATCAACTCGGCTTATCCTGCACTCAAAGTGCTGGTGCTTGAAAAAGAAAAAGAGCTGGCCATGCACCAGACCGGGCATAATTCCGGTGTGATCCATTCAGGACTGTATTACAAGCCCGGGAGCTACAAGGCAAAGAACTGCGTTGATGGCCGAAGGGAGCTGGTTGCATTCGCACGTGAGCATAAGATCCCGCATGATATCTGCGGAAAGATCATCGTTGCCACCGATGCATCCGAACTGCCGCACATGAACCGGGCTTTCAACAACGGACTGCAGAACGGCGTGGAAGGAATTGAAAAGATCGGACCTGAAAAAATTAAGGATATTGAACCTTACTGCACAGGCATGGAAGGCATCTGGGTGCCCTGCACCGGCATCATTGATTTTGCAGCAGTTGCAAGAAAATATGCTTCGCTCATCACATCAAAATTCAGCGGAAGCAGGGTTTTGAATGAACAGGAAGTGACCGGGTTTGAAAAGAATACGGGCTTTACAATTGTCAGAACAAAAAAATCCGCTTTCCGCGCACGTTACCTGATCAACTGCACCGGTTTACATTGCGACCGCATTGCAAAAAAAGAAGGTGTGGATCCCGACATGCAGATTGTTGGTTTCAGGGGTGATTATTATGAGCTGACGGAAGAAGGGAAGAAAAAAGTAAGGAACCTGATCTACCCCGTTCCCAATCCTGAATTTCCATTTTTAGGTGTGCACTTCACACGCATGGTGAACGGTGAAACCGAATGCGGCCCCAACGCTGTTTTCACTTTTAAGCGCGAAGGTTATGGAAAGACTGATTTTAATTTAAAAGATACGGCTGAAGCGTTGACCTATGGCGGCACCTGGAAATTATTTTTCCGTCACTGGCGGTTTGGACTTGATGAATACAGGCGTGCTTTTTCAAAACGCTTGTTTCTTCAGCGGCTGCAGAAGCTGATCCCTTCCCTGAAAATGGAGGATATTCATCCCGGCCGTGCAGGCGTAAGAGCAATGGCGCTCGACAGTGACGGGAACATGATTGATGATTTTAAGATCGTATATCACGGCAACGCTTTGCATGTTTTGAATGCGCCTTCACCTGCCGCCACGGCATCACTGGCAATCGGAAATGCAATCAGGGAGATGGCTGAAAAACATTTCAGCCTGCAGCCGTTAAGCGAAATGCATGCATGAATTCCTCACCGGAGGTCATCCTAAAGAAAGCAAGAAGCTACTGCGCCTACCAGGAAAGAAGTCAGCAGGAGGTTCGCGATAAGCTGTATGCATGGGGCCTGCACCGGCAACAGGTGGAGCAGACTATTGCCACGCTCATCACCGAAAATTTTATCAATGAAGAACGGTTTGCCATTGCTTTTGCAGGAGGAAAATTCAGGATCAAACAGTGGGGCCGCGTTAAAATAAAGCTGGCCCTGCAGCAGAAAAAAATTTCTCCGTATTGCATTAACAAAGCGCTGGCAGAAATCAATAATCAGGATTATCAGCGTACGATCAGGAAGCTCATCGGCATGCAGGAGAAAAAAATAACAGAAAAAAATCCGCTGAAAAAAAATTACCGCATGGCACAGTACCTCATCAGCCGCGGGTTTGAACCTGAGCTGGTGTGGGAGGAGCTGAAAACAGATTTACAGTAATCTTAAAAAAGCGTATGCAGGGAAGAACCGGAATAGATGCGTTCAGTAACGTATATTAAAATTTTTCTCCAGCTCATCCATGTCAAGCTTAAAATAACGGTTGAGCATTTCAATTTCCTTTTCCGTCAGCATCACATTGGTTGCCTTCACCTTGCTGGTATTGGCGCGGTAGATGATCGGGAAAATTTTTGAACGGACGTATACCTTGGTTTGCTGCGGCATGATGGCTCCAAGTATCCGGCGTATGGGATGGTTCTTTGCAAGCATGACCTTCTGCAACCTTTTGTTGTGCACGCCTGAAGCAACATTATATTTTTTTGACGTATCGACATTCCGGTGAGGAATGTTTAAAAAATCAAATATCGCATTCATTGTTTGCAATGGTTCATTCCGCAGATCTTCCTGCTTCAGAACTAAGAAATTCTCTTTTGGAAAACGCCGCATCCAGTTGTTGAGATGACGGGAATACAAACCATTGTAAAAATAAGTAAGATCGTACGCTTCCTGCGAGAGCCTTTTATCCTCCAGGTTCAGCGCCTCATGCAACGTAGTGGCAGCATTTTCCCACCCGTTCCTGATGGCATATTCATATGCTGAAACGGCCCTTTCGGAAGGATTGCGAAGCATCACAATAAATTTCATCCGGGGATTGTAGTGATAGACCCTGTCGACGCATTTCACGCAGGGCAGCATGTGCACATAGGCGCTGCCGATTATTTTCTGGGTCCTGTATCCTGAAAAAAATGAGTGATAATAACGTTCTCCTTTTGCATACAAGTGGTCATACACAAAATAATTCACCTCCTTTACTTCTGAAAAGTAAATGTCGGGGTGCTGAAGGATGTACTGAAAGAGGGACGTGGTTCCTGCTTTCTGCGTTCCAATAATTAAAAAATCAACCTTTCTGTTCATGACCCTTTTAAGCAGTCGAATGACCGGGTAATATTACACGGGTAAATCTATGAAGATTTGTACGATGCGGCAAAAAAATAGTACATCATGGTTTCCATAAAGCTTACCCTGAATCTTTTACGCCTGCTTTTTAAAAAAGGTTATCAGGTTCGTGAAACGAAGATAATTACCTTGCTGCAGTACCTTGACAGGGAAGGGAACCAAATAAGCAGCCTGTTTTCCACGTTCACCAGCACCCTTCTTACCGACACTTTAAACTTCCGGAGGCCAAACCGGGGGGTACCGGGAAGCAGGATCACCAGGGTGCTGAACAGGATGCAAAACCGCATCTCGACGGTGTTAAACTCCTTTGCGATCAGCTTCAACTCGGCGATATCCAGATGCTGCCGGGGCACAAAGTGTTTTTTATATCCCTTAAACGTCGACATCACCAACCGGTAGACCCGTGCAAACGGATTGCCCCTGAGGTTTTCCAAAAACAGGGCCTGCCCTCCGGGCTTCAACACCCGCTTGTATTCCAGGATCACCTTACGCCATTCGATATACTGAAGTACGCTGTTTGAAAAAATAACATCGAAGGTATGGTCGGCGAAAGGAAGCTTTTCGTTGAGGTCGTGTCTGAAAAAATTGTTTTCAGGAAATTTGCTCTTTGCCAGTGCAATGTCTTCTTCGCTGATATCAATGCCCGTTGTCCTGTAACCCATCTTACGCAGCTTCTCTGTATGATGGCCCCGCCCGCATCCAGCATCAAGAAGCACCGGGCTTTCTCCTTCTTTTTTTTTCAGGAATTTAAAAGCAACATCATTGACAAGTGTAAACCTTGGATCCATCACCTGGATAGGGGTGTCCTTTTTTTTCATGCGTTCCTTTTTTTTAAAAAAATGTTAGGCATTGCTAATTCTGTGCCGGAGGCTCTATGTTGTTGTTTCTGAGCTTGAAAGTATAGCTTGTCCCTTTGATCAGACCTTTTTCCCGGACGTGAAACCGGTACATGTTCCAGGCATCACTCAACCTGTAAAACAGGGCTTCGGGCCTGGAAAGCTCTCTTGGATTGACCGCATGAAGCAATTCATAACCGAAATACCCCATCACCGGATGGATCAGGCTTTCAACCTTGCTCACCTCCCTGTCGGTAAGCTCGCCCAGGTATTTTTTCGAATTTTTAATGACTTCCTTTGACCCGCGTCCCTTGCCGTAAAACTCCGTAGACTGACTGATGGTAAGCATTTCAGGGACAAAATCAATTCCCAGGAATCTGCAGATAACGGAAAGGGTCTGTTCAGGGTTTTCGGTAAGCGATTCATAATGCACTTCCAGGTAATCATTACCGAACAAAGCCGGGAACTTCCTGGCCTGACCCATTATTTTTTTCCATTTAATGGCTGAGCGGTATATGTTTTTATTCCAGATGCTCCTTTCTGATAAGCAATAATCGCGTGGATCCCTGATGATGTGGACAAACCTGGCGGCAGGAAATATTTTTTTCAGCATTGGAGAGTGTGCAAGGTATCCCGGGGTTTTATCTCCCCAGATAACCGGGCTGTCATAGTTCTTTTTGCTGAAATAAAGGGCAATAAATCTGAAGACTGAATTCCAGTCAGTAAAATCACACTGCGCAATGAACTCATCCATGGTTAGCATGCGACCTTTCTTTATATTATTAAAATAAAAAGTGGTGGAAGAAAAGGCGCGGAAGAAATCTTCCTGCTGTTGCCGGGTAGTGATGGAAAGCGTTTCACCGAACATGCTCACCAGGTAAGGTATGAAATGAGACTCCACATCGGGAATGCTGATCAACGGGTGGCGGTTCATCAGATCACGCAGCAGCTTGGTGCCGCTCCTGGGCATGCCTACAATAAATAACGGTCCGGTAAACGACATTGGATGCTGATGTTATTTAAGCCAGATTGAAAGGTCGCGGTCCAGCAGTTTTTCCAGCTCGTGAATGTCAGGCTTAAAATACTGCTCTATCATTTTTTTCCTTACTTCAGGAGCGATCTTTTCGAAAGTTACCTGTTTTTCGTTTTTACTCCTGATGAATTTAAATAATTTTCTTCGCAGCTCAACAGATCCGACCATTTTCCTTGCTATTCTCCTGATCCCGTCCTGGTTGTAGATAATTTCATTGAGCAGCATCGATTTGGGCATGGCCGTGGGGTTGGCATGACTGTCGATGGAAAGCGATGCCGGTGCCAGGTTCAGAAAATCCAGGATGGCGCTGACCGTCTGCTGCTTCTGCTCCATAAAATCCTTTTCAAACAACACAAACAGCATCTGTTCTTTCGGAAAATATTTTAAGAAATGTTTGATCTGCTTTGCATACAATCCCCTGCCTGTATAGCTGTAATGCACGTGGTGAAAAAAATCGTGTTTAATTCTTTCCGGCTCCAGCCTGATGGCATTTACAAAATTTTCCTTTTCGTAGCTCCTTTTCAGATTGAATTTGTATTGGGAATAGGCCCGCTCAACAGGATCGCGCAGCATGAAAATAAATTTCATTTTACTGCCCAGGTCCTTATGTATTCTTTCGGCGGCCTGCGGTAAAAACATATATAACGGCGTGATGTCACCAACCGTTTGCTCGTTTTTATAGTTTTTAAAAAAGGTGCTGCTGTACCACTCCAGGCCCTTTTCATAATTGGTGTCGTAGTCGAAGAAATGCGATTCCTTGGTCACATCTGAAAGGAAAACATCAGGATGCTGCACAAGTATTTCATACAAACTTGTTGTTCCCGCTTTTGCAGCACCGGGACAAATAAAATCAGGCAGCACCATGCTTCTCATGTTGATTTAAGGAAAGGGAAATAAATCGTAATAAAGTTAAACTTCTTTTTAATATAATAAACCGACAGCAGGTTTCTTACAATCAATCCGGCAGCGGAAGCAATGGCTGCGCCGGTAATTCCATAAGGCGGGATGAGCAGTACATTGAGCACGATGTTCAGCACTACTGAAACCATGGTAATATTCTGTTGCAGTACCTGGTTGCCGGTTAAGTTCAGGATATAACCAACGGAGCCCGAAATGGAGGCAATGAACTGTCCAATGGTAAGAATGATCAGCGCCAGTGCTCCCACCCTGAACTCTTCACCGAAAAATCCCATGCAGAACTGCGGCGCCATCAGGATAAAAACCATAATGGGTGCCGAGGTCCAGAAAATAAGCATGGTGGCATACTGCGAAGTTTTTGCCAGCGAAGGAATGTCGTTGAGGCTGTGGTATTCGGCAAATTTAGGAGCGGAGATGCTGTTGATGGCGGTAAGCGTTACCTTGGTGATCAATGCGATTTTGATGGCAATGTTATATACGCCCACATCACCGGCGCTCCGGTAAATTCCAAGCATGATCGTATCAACCCATCCCATCAGGTTCATCAGTGAATTGGAAGTAAGCATGGGAAGCGATACACGAAGCATTTCCTTCACCGTCATTCCTTCTTTACCATCCACTGAAAGTACTCCTGATTTTTTCAGCCACATATACGTGCTGTGCAATCCGACACAAAATGTGGTGATGAGGTACGACCAGATCAGCACACTTACATCCTTATTCCAGAAAAAACAGACAAACAGTAACAAAGAGTTAAACAGGTTGATGGCTATCCCTTCATAAAAAAGATAATAGTTCAGGTGCCTGATCGCACGCAGACATTCTGAATGGATCATCAGCAATGAATACGGCAATACGGTGAATGAAAAAACCTTTATATAAAATGCAAGCTCAGGCTTTGAGAAAACAGTATTTGCCAGGTAATCAGCGCTGAAATACAATATCACGTTTACGGCCGTGCAAAGCGGAACAACGATCCTCAACATGGCGAAGTAGGTATTTCTCAATCCTGCCAGGTCTTTGCCGGTTCTGTACTGTGTGGTAAATCGCAGCATGGCCGTATCGAGCCCTGCCCTGGAGATCACTGTTGAAATGGTAAGCACAACAAGTCCGAGGTTGAAAAGTCCGTTGATGCCGGCACCGAATCCTTTAGTTACCTGGTAAGTGAAAAGATAATTGGCAAGGATACCGGCAAACTTAAAAACAAGGGCAATGGTGCTACCTTTGAAAATATCTTTTGCATGCAGGTCTGCAAAATGAAATTTTTTTGACAGCTTATCGATGATGCTCATGTGCGGTGTAATGCTCCGGTGGCTGCCATCAGCTGCCGGAAGAAAGCTTTAATACCCTGACATAAAAATCAACCAGTATGGTACGCTGCTTCTCCCATGAAAGATGATTCTGCAACCGCTCATAACCATAAGCGCCCATTTTTTCCCGCATGGCCGGATCATCAAGCAATGAAGTCATCTTAGCTGCAAAATCAGCAACCTCCGTATTCTTAGCATACAGGGAGGCTTCCTGAGCCGAATACCTGCCTTCCTTCAGGTCATATTGCACAATGGGTTTTTTCAATGCCATGTATTCCATGATCTTGTTCATGGTGGAAAGGTTGTTCATTTCAGAAGGCACATCGGGATTCACGCAAATGTCACAGGTGCTGATCACCTGCAGCATGGTACTATCATCAATCCTTCCGTAGAAATCAATAATATCATCCACTTTATTTTCTTTTGCATACTGCCTGATGAAATCAAGGTGGGTGCCGCCTCCGACAATGGCATACCGGATGTCGTCCCTTTTTTCCCTGATGATGCGGATGGACTGGATAAGTAGATCGAGTCCTTCCTGCTCACCGATCACACCAATATATCCGACCAGGAAGCTCCGTCCTTTTTTCAAAGCTGGGTTCGGCTGCTGCAGGAAAACTTTTTGCGTATCGGGCCCGCTCCTCACCACGGCCACTTTTTCCGGATCCATCCTGCCCCGCTTCACTGCAATTGCCTTGTACGATTCGTTGGTGGCAATAGAATAATCAGCAGTGCGGAAAGTGCATTTTTCAAAAAACAACATCAGCTTGTAAAACCATCCCGTGCGGTTGAACTTGGCCATGTAGAGCTCGGGGTTAATGTCGTGGTGATCAAATACATATTTTACACCGAAAAGCTTGAACGGCCAGGCCACCAGGAAAATAAGGTCAGGCGGATTGCATCCGTGGATTGCATGAAATTTTTTCCTGAAGAAAATTTTCCAGCTCAGCAGGAATTCATACAGCAAAGCGGTGGAATATTCAAGCAGGTATCCACCCACCCCGCTAGCTTCAATGGGCAATGGATGCCTGTAGATCCTGATCCCCTCCAGCTCTTCGTATTTCGCCGTATATCCTTTCATCTTCGGGCAAATCACAGATACTTCCGCCCCCTGTTCTTTCAGCGCTTTGGCTTCCTGCCATACGCGCCTGTCGAAAGGAACCGGAAGGTTCTCTACAATAAAGAGTATATGTTTACCAGCAAATGCCGACATAATTTTCTTTTGTTGTGCGACTCTTATCTAATCTTACCAGGTCGATGATCACCTGGGATGGTGAAACTTTTTCAAAGATGTTTGCAAATTCCGCATCCTTCGTTCCAATGACGAGCACTTCAGAGGTGCTCAGCACTTCTGCAATGCTTTGCTTCAGTAATTTTGATACATGCGGAAGGTGCGCTGAAATGTATTCCTTATTTTTCCCGGTAAGATTGGAAAGAATAACATTTGAATCGTACAGCGCCAGCTCGAATCCTTTTCCGATCAATTGTTCGATCAACGATATCAGCGGGCTTTCGCGCAGGTCGTCGGTGCCCGGTTTGAATGCAATGCCAAGCACACCGATTTTCTTTTTTCCTGTTTGCAGCACCAGGTTCATTCCGTGCTGCACCTGGCAGTCGTTGCTCTCCAGCAGGCTGCTCAGCATCGGCGTTTTGATATCACGCATGCGTGCGTTGTAAATCAAACCGCGTACATCCTTTGGCAGACAGCTTCCGCCAAATGCAAATCCCGGTTTCAGATAGTATGGTGATAAATTAAGCTTGGTATCTTTTGCAACGATGTCCATCACCACATGACTGTCGATGCCAAGCGATTTGCAGATGTTTCCGATCTCATTGGCAAAAGTGATTTTGAGCGCGTGGAAATTGTTATTTGCATATTTGATCATTTCCGATTCTTCAGGCTTCAGCACGTAAACCGGGCAATCAATGGTGCTGTACATTTCCTTGAGCTGGCGTACCGACTGTTCACAGTGGCTGCCGATAATGATGTAGGGCGGGTTAAAATAATCGTGAATGGCTGCACCTTCCCTTAAAAATTCAGGGTTGTTAGCCAGCCCGAAATCTTTGTTGTGTGTTTTTCCCGAAATGTCTTCAATAATCTGCACGCAGTTCTGCAGGGTTCCCGGTGAAACCGTGCTGCGGATAACGACGGAATGAAACGACTTTTTATTTTTTAAAGCGTTGCCAATTTCTTCACATACATTGAAGATGTAGCTCAGGTTAATATTGCCGTTGATCATGCTGGGCGTACCCACACAGATGATGGACAGTTCGCTTCCTTCAATAGCGCTGAGCGTATCAGTGGTTGCCTGCAGCAGTCCTTTTTCAACTGCTACCCTGATCAGCGTATCCAGATCTTTTTCAAGGATCGGTGCAGTCTTGTTATTGATCAGATCAACTTTTTTCTGATTCACATCAACGCCGATCACCCGGTGGCCTTCCTTGGCAAGACAGCCACAGGAAACAGCGCCAACATAACCCAATCCAAAAACACTGATGTTCATTTTCTTTTATTTTTAATTTTTATTTTCCTGCTTCCACCAGCTCTGCTGTATAAGCAGGGTAATTTTGTCTTTTATACCTTCAGGCTTCGTTTCAGATTTTCCGCCTTTGAGAAATATTTCCTTCTGAAGCCTGATCCTGTTGCCGTCGAACAGCATGCCCGGCTTAAATGATTTTTTCTGCTGGATCAGATCAACTGAATGACTGACGTCGATCAGCAGCTTTTTGCCGATGTTGTTAAGCGTTTTCTCCGGCTCTGCAACCAGCTCATCGTAGCTCACCGTTACCGCATGATGCCTGCCATTGATTTTTTTCAGCACGTACAAGCACAGCAGGTTAACCCACAATAAATACAGGTTGGTCATCAGCCAGCCTTTCCGGGGCTGTTCAACATCTTTCTTTGCAAACGACTGCACCACGTCAAGCGGGTTTCTTTTCACATACACATACGTCATCTCATAATCAAGCATGCGCGCCAGGTGATAACCGCGCAGCGGGTACTTGGACGAATCAATCAGCACAGGCGCAGGCACCATGGGCGCGAGCGTATCGAAGAAAGAAACAACAAGTGACCTGTAATGCTTAAATGAATTGTTGAACCAGGGAAAAAGCACCCTTGTAATGGCAGTATGATATTCAAACGAGCTGCAGAGCCGCTGTATGTCGGAGAATGGTTTCTGTTGCCACTGCCCGGGGAGCTTTGATTTAAATTCATTCCAGAATAATGACTTTGGATCTTCATCCGTGGCACCCGGAGGCACACCGTTTTTTTTCGGGAAACGGTTCAGTTCGCCACCGCTGAAAATACCGGGATTGTTTCCAAGCAGGATATCCAGCAACGTCGTTCCGCTCCTTCCGGCACCCATGATATATACAATTTTCTTCATCAGGCTGCCTTTTTTATTCCGGCCAGGTCGTCGTATATGGCCATGGTTTGATTAATCACATACTCCATCGAGCTGTGTTCATTCGATCGCAATGCCTGGCTGGCCATCGCTTCATATGCAGCCGGTGACAGGAGCAATGCTTTTAACATCAGGTCTTTTAATTTTTCACTGTCATGTGCATGCAGGAAAAAACCGTTCACTCCATCGATCACCTGGTCCTTCAGTCCGCCGGCGCTGGCTACCAGAGCGGGTATGCCGCAATACATGGCTTCCGTAACCACCAGTCCGAATGCTTCACTCCGTGAAGGCAGCAGGAAGAACCTGGACTGGTTGTATAGCGTGCGAAGCTGATCCTGTGTCTGTTTTTCTTTCAGATCAATGGAATAGGTCCGTGACAGCTTTTCAAATTCTCCTTTGTATGGTCCGCGCCCGGCAAAGCAAAAACGCACGTCTTTTCTGTCGAGCAGCCGGATGGCTGCTGCAATCAGGTCGCATCCTTTGCCTTCGGTGAAAGAGCCTACGAAAATGAAATCATAGTTCTTCTTAATTCCGGGTTCATGGAAAAAAGTTTTTTTATCAACTCCTGCACTCATCACCATGCTGGGATAGAACCCGAGCTTTTCGTTTATTTCATTGGCCAGCTCGCTGCCCACGGCGATGGTATAATGGGCTTTGCGTGCCATCGGTGCAAACAGCTTCCTCACCAGCTTATTTTTCATGTGGATGCTCACATCCGATCCGTGAAAGGTGATCACAATGCGTGTACGGGAATGAAACAGGCGGTAGAACCTGGCAAGCAGGATGAGCGGAAAGAAGAAGTGCACATGGATCACATCATACTTCTTAAAGTAATGCGGAATAAATTCAACAAAGGCTTTTATGTATTTGAACAGGCTGCCAACAGCACCCGTAAACGTTCTTTCCATGGCAAACAGCGTTACATTGGTGCTGCCCAGCCGGCCACGCAAAGCATGAAACTGGTTGATGACAAATATGCCTGAATACGGCTGCTGAACAGACGGTCGCATGTTGGATATGAGCAATACGGTGATCATGCAGCGGCCAGTTTAGGTTGATTGTCTTCTTCCTCTTCGTCCGAAACCTTTTTTCTTCCTCTTTTCAAAATATAAATGGCCAGGTAAGCCAGCGGGGGATTGATGAGACCGGAATAAATGATATGCCCGCTGATGTTGCTGTTGATGATGAGGATGGCAACAGCCATGACGCAGGGTATGGAGAGATCGTTTTCACGGATCCTGTATTTTTTAAAGATGTGGTACCAGATATAAAACCAGAACATATAGATCATGGCGACGCCAAGCACGCCTGCTATGCTGAGGATATCGGGGAAATCCATCTCGGCTTTGGCGTACCTGGAATTACGTATATCCAAAGTGTTGGTAAAGGTGTAGCCTTTACCGAAAAGCATATGCGGGATTGAATAATTGTTTGCAAAGTTGTCAAGCACGGCGCTTGCCCGGTCGAGGCGTCCGCTGGTGAGGAACTTGATCACGTCGCCGCTGACGCGGTAACGGTACCTGAAGTGGCCGATGATGGGGTTGATATAATCCAGGATGGGATTGATAAATACAATGACCATCAAAACCACGCCGGTGAATACAAGAATCAAACTGGCATCAAGCTTATTGATCACCATCATTCTCCTGTCGTAATTCTTCATCAGGAAATAATTGCCCAGGAAGCAGATCAGGGCGCTGCCGATCGCTGTCTTGCTGCTCATAAGCACTCCAATGCCGATGCCGATGCCGAAACCCAGGAACATATACAGAATGCTGTAGCTCCTGAATACGTAATAGTAGAATACGCTTGCAAAAAGCAGGTACATTCCGCTCAGCTCATTTCCTGCGGCGAAATAACCCTGCTGTCCGATCGCCTCACCTTCCTCCGTGGTTCCGTAAAATGGAATTCCAAAACCAAAGCAGGATAATATAATGGCAACACCGAAAGCACCAAAAAGAAAGAGAAATACTTTTTTCACAAAGGTGTCATCTGGTAACGGATTCCTGCTGTGGAAAGTGGCAAAATAAAAATAGAGTATGGGGAGGCTGAATATCTTCAGCATGTATCCGGCATCAGCCGATATGTCACCGATTTTCAGATAGAGGTTCAGCGTGTTGAGCAGCATGCCTATCACAATCAGCAAAAGGATCATAACAATCATGGCGGAGTACTTCTTCTGCCTGTCGAAATACAAGGTATAGCCGATGGCATAAAGCAGCAGGGGCGTCTTATACATTTTACTCAACGGCAGCTTCATCATCAGCACCAGGTTGACAAAGCCATCCAGCTGGTCAATAAAATATGGTATGATAATAAATACCATTACGACCATGAAATATTTCGGGAATTTTATTGCCACGCCATTGAAACTTTAAGAGCAGATGATTATTTGTTTTTTTCTTTTAGCAACCCGGTAAACAGGGATTCATACAGTGCTGTGATGTTATTCCAGTTATAGTGTGCTATAATATTCCGGACATTGCTTTCCAGCATCGCTGTACTTGCAGTTGCCCGGGGGTCAGTATTTTTCAGGATCCTTGCTATATCTTCCGAAGTGGAAAAATAAAAGGCATTGCTTCCCAGGATGCCTTTGTTGAAAGGATTGTCGTGGGCCACAATCAATGCCCTGGCTGCCATGGCCTCCAGCAGGGAAGGGTTGGTTCCGCCAATCGAGTGACCATGGAAATAGAAATTAGAGTAATACCTGAGGTTGTTGAGCTTTTTCATGTTGTAGATGCCGCCCATAAACCTCAGCCTGGACTCGGCTTTGTATTTTCTTTTTAATGACTCTCCGTAAGGGGTGGCATGATTGCCCACCAGCAATAACAGGTCCTGACGACCGCTTTCAAGAAAGCCGTCAATGATCATCTCAATGTTATGCTCGGCTTCAAACCGGGCAATGAGCAGGGAATAGTTTTTTTTCTCCAGGTGATATTCCTTCAGCTCGATCTCTGACGGAGCCGTAAATTCTTCAGCCCCGTAAGGAATATAAGTGGTCTTTGCCTGGTGATGCTCAAGGAAATACCGCTGGATCTCATAATGATCGGCCACAAGGTGCCCGCCGTATTTTACAGCCAGGCTCTCAAACCACCTCGTCATGCGCTTGACCACAGGGCCCCATTTGTCACGTTTCCACTCCAGCCCGTCGAGGTTGGTGATGAGCACCACTTTGCTGAAGTTGAAAAACCGGAACCAGACGGAAGAGGTGGTATAACCCAGCATCAGGATGATGTCGGGTTTGGTACGGATGGCAAAACGAAGGCATAAAAAATCATATATAAAATTGCCGGGGGTGCCCATAAAGGTTTCGGGGTTATACACATGCCTGATGTGAACCCCCTGGAACTGATCTCCTTTATAGCTGTGATAATGCGGGTTGCAAACCCAGACTTCGTGACCCCTGGCTACAAGACTCCTGGAGAGATACTCTGCAAACTGTTCAAACCCACCGTAATTATTTGGAATACCCCGTGAGCCTATGATGGCAATTTTCACTTTTTTTTGTTAGTTTTTGTCCTGTTTTTAAAAAATTTTACAAGGCTTGTATCGGTTACGGGTTTATCGTAAAAAAAGTAAACTTGTTTCACGAATTTTGCAAAGATAAAATAATTCTCAACCTTGTAAAACAGCATCATAGGCGGCTGCAATACGCTCCCAGGAGTTACCCGTCTGAACGGTCTCAAAGGCTTTTAAGCCAATGGCTTTAAGGTCAAACTGACCCCGGTAAGCCTGCTCCAGCAACCGGCTGAGCGGTTCGGGGTTGCCGGCCTCAAACAAAAACCCGTTCTGCCCGTTATTGAGCACTTCCCGGTTGGGTTCCAGGTCGGAAGCAATGCTCACTTTTGAATAGCTCATGGACATCAGCAGTACCCCGCTCTGGTAAACTCTTTTGTACGGCAATACCACCAGCTCGCTGTGCCTGAACAGGAAGTCCCTTTCTTCATCTGTAATAAACCGGTCAATAATGTGCACCCGGCCGTGAAGCCCATTCGATTTTACCAGTTCCCTGTAAGAAGCAAAGGAATCATCACGACCCCTCCCGGCCGCAATCAAATGATACATCGTATCTGCACGGCCCATGGCTTTGATGAGGACGTCAAGGCCCTTGGCCTTCTTTAGCTGGCCAAAGAAAAGGATGTACCTGTTTGCTTTGTTGTATGCAAAACCGGGTATGCCATTTAAATGACCGGGCGGTGCAGTGGCAAGTGAAATATAATTTCCATGGGGGATGATGTGTACGTTACCCATGGCCGAAGCTTTGATTTCCTTTGCTAGCTCATGAAAGGAAAACCGGTTATGGACGATTTTCGAATGGTTGAAATGCGTCAGTATGATTTGCCTGGTGATGGGGATGGCAAGCGTGTCAAGACTTTTCACGTCGTGAATGATCAGGATGATCCTGATTCCGAGCAGCCGTGCCAGTCCGATGGTGACCAGGTCAAAAAGTCCGCCGCGGAAAAGATGAAGGAAAAGCCAGGCGACCTTTTTTCTTTTACAAAAAATGAGCGCACTGATAAAGTAAACGAAATTGTTGAAAATGGCCATCACCTTGGGCACACCGATGTTGTTGAAGCTTTTTACGGTATGAACGCCTTCGGCCGAAATATCAAAATTTGAAAACAAAGTAGCCGAATAGCCCAGCGATGCCATGCTTTTCATCAGTGAAATATCATAGTAGTCCATGCCGGCTTTTCCGCCAACAGGGTCAATGAGGGCAATGCTTTTTTTATTCATACCAGGAAGAAAGGTTTTTCCCTGTTAGTTTTTCCAGCGATCTGATATCGGAAGCATAAAAATCCTTAAGCCTGCCAGACACCTCCTCATCCAGCTTTTCAACCGGGGTGCTGAAGAACCTGTCCTTAATGGTTGCAGCGGTGGCAACCGGAATTATTTTCTTCAGCAGCTTTCTTACCGGCCTGTTCTGATAAAGCCTGGTGATAATTTTTCCTTTGGGCATTTCAGCTTCATTGAATTTTTTCCGGTTTCCTGCAAGCGCTGCAGGGTCGATGTTAAGAAATGCTGCAAGCTGCTGCATCACATCCGCCAGCGAATGTTGCAGCTCCTCAAACAGGATCACCATGATCTGGTTTGCAGGAAAAAGATCCGTGTATTTTTTCAGCTGACTGAAATACAGGCCGTACTCCACATATTGCCTGTAATAAGGTTTCCAGTCTTCACGCTGTTTTCCCTGGTTGACAATCGCAGCGAAGTCATTTTTCACCAGCCCCAGCTTTTTATCCATCAGGTAATGGGAAAAAGCGCGGTGAACGGGGTTGCGCAGGGAGACAATGATCCTTGCAGCGGGGTTGTACTGGAATATTTTTTCAGCTGTATGCGGATGGAACAGGTAAGAAACACTTGCTTCGCCAATCCATGGCTGCGCTTCATGACTGAACAACCGGTGGTATTCTTCCTCCGTTTTCACAATTTTCTCCTGGTAATAATTTTTTTCCGACAATAGTTCAGCAGATGAAAAAAAATTCGGCTCCTTCACACGGCACATGCAGACCATGGGTGAATTGGCCAGGCATTCGTATATGGTAGTGGTGCCGGCCTTTGCAGCGCCGGCAATAAACAGGTTCACTTTTTTATTCCCGCTCATATCATATAGGCCTGTGGTTATATCAGCCAGCTGCTTAAGTCACGGTTGATGAGCTGCTGCAGGCAGCGAATATCTTCGCTGTAAATATCCTGAAGGTATTTCCTGTCTTCCCCGGCCATGGGCTTTGGCTGATCTTTGCTGAAGAACATTTCCTTTATATTTTTTCGCATCGCTACCGGCAGGAGGTGAAAGATGCTTTTCTTCAGACCCGTTTTTGAGAGATAATAAATGAGCCTGCTGCTTTTCGGCGCCCTGGCTTCATTGTACCTGGCAGCAAACTTCGAACGATCCTGCTGCGAAACACCCAGGAAAGCAAACAGGTCCTGCATGATTCCGTAAGCATCTTTTACAAAATCATCATACAGGTATATCCTCAGCTGTCCTGCAGGAAACTGATCCATGTAACGCTTTACCTGTTTGCAATAAAATCCCATCTCCAGGTAAAGATACGATTGTCCCCATCCTTTGGAAGTTTTCCTGCTGTCTTTTTCGAGTTCTTCCCTGAAAGATAAAAATGTTTTGCCGTCACGCAGGTTAGCAAGATAATGGGAATACGCCCTTTCAGCCGGGTTCCTGAGCATCATCACAATTTTGGCATGCGGGATCTCCTTCCTGATATTGGAAGCCGCCACGGCTGAATACAAATAGGAATTGCTTACTTCTCCCGCTGCTTTTTCTGTTGTCCTGTTCTTAAAAAGTTTTTCATAATCCTGTTTCCGCTGCACAAAATATCCCCAGTGCTTTTCATGCATGGGGCTGTTCAGGTAATGTTCCAGGTTCAGATTTTTTTGTTTCTCATGCAGCTTAAACTCAGCGGAAAAATCAGCGGGGTCAATATCGGTGCAGAAATGATTGGGCTCCTTGATCGGGCTCATGTATACTTCCGGATGGTTATCCAGGTAATGATAGAGTGAAGTGGTTCCGCTTTTGGCCGCGCCTGCAATAAAAAAATCGGGGAGCATGCAATTTATCTTAACCAGTGTGAAAGATCCTTATTAATAAGCTTTCCAAGACTGAAAACATCTTTTTCAAAGATATGAATCAGCTTCGATTTTTCATCAGGGCTCATAACAGGTAATTGTTCTGAAGTGAAAAAAAATCGCTTGAACGGCGCTTTGAAATCATCATGGATGCTGTCGATGAAATGTTTCCTGATGAAGGTATTATTGACAATCATTTGCGTGAATCGGTTTACAGGCAGGTAAGATACATTATACGTTTTTGAAAAATCAGGCCTGAATGATTCATACACTTCCAGGAAACTGTAAATATTTTTCATCGTTCCCGCAGGATCTTTTTTCAACTCATCCTGCAGGATAATCAAAATCCGGCTGGCCGGAAAAATATCCAGGTATCGTTTAACCTGGGCCGCATACATTCCTGTTTGCACATACATGGAGTTTTTCCCCCATGAAGGATCAGCAACTTCCTGGTCAGCCTGCAGTGTTTTTGCAAAGCTGTCATTTGCCAGGCCGATCCGGAGATCCATCAGGTAATGTGCGAAGGCGCGTTCAACGGGATTCCGCAGGATGATGATGATCCGTGCATCAGGAATTTTCTCCCTGATTTTCAAAGGGGCCGAAGGCGACCACAGGTAAGAGGTGCTTGCCTCACCTGTTCTTGTTTCGTCTTTTACATTTTTAAATAATTCCACATAATCATCCCAGCTTTGAATATAGGCACGGTGGACCTGCTGCTTCATGGACGACTGCAGGTATTTTTTGAGGTCAAAGCTTTCCACCCGCTTTTTAACAAGCGGCCTGAATGCCGACAGATCCATGTCGCCGGCAGAAAAATAATGCGGCTCCTTTATGGGTGACATATAAATTGCCGGATGCTCGTCGAGGTAATGATACAGCGTGGTTGTTCCCGATTTGACGGCACCTGCCAGAAAGAAATCAGGTAACTTTTTCATCCGCTGATAAAAGGTATATAGAATGTCCTGATGTTGAGCTTCATTTTTAGCCAGACGGCGCCGGCAATATTGTTCACGATCATCACCGTCATCAGGCTTGCCGCTGCACCGTTGATTCCGTATTCCGGCACCAGCACCAGCATCATGATCACATTCATGATCGTGGTGAACAGCAGGATGACTCCCCATGGCCTTTCCTGCCCCGTCATCTGCATGATCACGCCAACAGAGCCGGAAATGGCATTGATAAACTGTGCAATGGCAATCATTACCAGCGCCCATGCGCCTTCCCCAAAATTACTTCCAAAGAGCTCCATCATCTGAGCCGGGGCAATCACACAACACAGCAGCAACGGCAAAGAGGTCCAGAAAATAAGACGGGTTGTACCGGTTGCCGATTCCTGGATTGCCTGCAGGTCGTTTTCATGATACAACCGTGAAAACGATGGCGCACTGGCCATGTTCACTGCCAGGAGCGGCAGAGAGAGCAGGCTGGCGATCTTCACGGCCACGTTAAAAACGCCTACATCAGCAACAGTCCCTTTCACGCCCAGCAGGAGTGAATTCAGTACAGGTGACAGCATCGTCAGCGCACTGATCATAAAAAAAGGCATGGATTCGATGATCCCGGGCATATCGGGCAGCCCGGATATGTTTTTGTCGAGGCCGTTTTTTGTATGACGCATCCACAAAACATAGCTTGCAACAGCAGCCAGGAATACGCTAAAGGAATATGCCATCAGCGGAATCAGCTGCTGGGTGCCATAAAAATACATAAGCAACAGCAGCAATGGCACAGCAAATAAAAAGCGTGACGTTTCCCTGAAAAAGGAGAACAATCCTGTTTTATGCAGCCCGCGCAGGCCCGAAGCATGAAGCAGCATGAAGGTTAGCGGAAGTACCATGAGTGATGACACTTCGAAGCCGTCGCCCAGTTCAGGCTTATGAAATACTTTTTCCGCCAGCAGATCTGCAGCAAGAAAAAAAATCCCGCTCCATACAATCGTGATCGGCAGCACTGTTTTGACGATGCGTACATACATCAGCCTCACGGCCTGATATGCCGCATCACCTGCCTTTTGCGTGACAAATTTCATCAGCACATTGTCAAATCCCATCACGGTAAGCAGCACTGTTACCTGCACCATGTTCAGGCAGATGGAAAGCAGCCCGAATGTTTCCGCGCCGTAATAACGCGTTACGATATACGTAAAAACAAAGCCGGCGGCCAGGCCTGCCACTTTCACAAAAAAAGCAACAGCGCTCCGCTGAAAAATACCTTTAAAATGGCTGACATTTTCGAGGGCGCCTGTTTTTCCGTTCTCCATTATTCCACGATGAACCATTCGTTCAGCAGGTTTTCCTTGTTGTAAGGCATGGGGAGGCCGGAATTAAAAAGCGTTACATTTTTTCCGGCAAACCGTGCAATGGCGTGTCCTGCTGCAGTGTCCCACTCCATGGTCGGTGCCAGCCGTGGATATACGTTGGCCGAACCTTCCGCTACCAGGCAAAGCTTCAGCGAGCTTCCTTTCGAGATCAGCTCCACCTTACCATTTTTTTCCCTGTAGCTGCTGATGAGCTGTTCCGTTTCGGGACTCATGTGCGAACGGCTGGCAACAACGGTAAAAACCGGAGGCTTCATGTCAGCGTCCAGTTTCCGGGCTGCCTCCATCATTACCGGCAGGAAGTTTTTATTTTTCCGCATCGATGCAATCAACGCCTGGGCGCCCGAAGCCCGGAAGCTTCCATGCTTTTCAGATGCAAAATAAATCAGGTCCATCACCGGCGCATAAACAACCCCGGCTACAGGTGTGTTTTTATCGATCAAAGCGATATTAACGGTGAATTCGCCGTTGCGCCTGATAAATTCTTTTGTTCCGTCAACCGGATCAACAAGCCAGAACAGTTCCCAGTTTTTTCTTTCTTCATAGGGCAGGTGTTTGCCTTCCTCACTTAAGACAGGCAAAGATGTTTGCGCAAGCACCTCTGAAATAACACGGTGTGCGCGTTTATCGGCATCCGTAAGCGGCGACCTGTCTTCCTTCAGCTCTACGGTAACGGGGTTTTCATATACGGCCAGTATTTCAATGCCGGCCAGGTAAGAAGCTTCTATTGCTGTTTCAAGCAATCCATCCTGATTCATCACGCAATTTTTTTGTCAAAATAAACCATTAATCCGTTTACTCTTTCATTTCACAGGTAAATCTTTCAACATCAAAACGTGAAAATCGCCCGTATTTTTTTCATCTTTGAACCCTCAATTAATGCGCTTCAACCTGCCGATGTCACTGAAAACGTCCGGATTGCTCCTTTTTCTCCTTTTAGCCGGGGCTTGTCATACTGCAAAAAAAACAACAGTAACGGATTTAAAAAGTTCCGCAGAAGAGCAGGCTTTTCCGGTACAGCCTGTATACCGGTCTTCCAATACAATCCTGCACGACCTGATCCATACCAGGCTGGAAGTGACGCCGGACTGGGGGAAAAAACAATTGTCGGGTAAAGCCACCATTACGCTTACTCCGCATTTTTATCCGGCAGCTGTTTTATTCCTGCATGCAAGGGGCATGGACCTGCATGAAGTGAGCCTGTTCACAAAAACCGGAAAGACCCCTTTAAAATATACATACGAAAACGACTCCATTACCATCATGCTGGATAGGACTTACACACGTGGAGAACAGTTTCAGGTGTATATTTCCTACACTGCAAAGCCCGAAGAGCTGAAAACCGGCGGCAGCGCTGCCATTACCAGCGACAAGGGACTTTATTTTATTAACGCCGACGGCAGGGAGCCGGAAAAACCCACGCAGCTGTGGACACAGGGTGAAACACAGTCGAACTCAGTATGGTTTCCGACGATTGATTCACCCAATGAAAAAATGACCCAGGAGATTTATATTACTGTCGATACGGTTTACACCACGCTTTCCAATGGCCTGATGATACGTTCTGTAAATAACAACAACGGTACTAAAACCGATTACTGGAAGCAAACGTTGCCGGCTGCACCATACCTGACCATGATGGCTGTCGGCAAATTTGCCGTGGTAAAGGATTCGTGGCGTAATATGGAAGTTAGCTATTATGTGGAACCGGAATATGAAAAATATGCCAGGATGATTTTCGGTCATACGCCTGAAATGCTGGAGTTTTTTTCAAAAAAGCTTGGCGTTGACTATGCCTGGGAAAAATATTCACAGGTCGTTGTAAGGGATTATGTTTCCGGTGCCATGGAAAATACCACAGCCGTGGTGCATGGCGAATACATGCAACAGGATGCGCGTGAATACCTGGATAACACATTTGAATACATTATTTCGCATGAGCTTTTCCATCACTGGTTCGGCGACCTGGTAACCTGCGAAAGCTGGTCGAACGTGCCTTTGAATGAATCATTTGCAACCTATGGCCAGTATCTCTGGAGCGAATACAAATATGGCAGGGATGAAGCAGACTACGGACACCAGCAGGACCTGAACGAGTATTTGTCAATGAGCCGGGGGATGAGCCCCCACCTGATCCGGTTTGATTATGAAAGCCAGGAAGATATGTTTGATGTGGTTTCCTATCAGAAAGGAGGACGCATCCTGCACATGCTGCGCAAGGTGGTGGGTGATGATGCTTTTTTTGCATCGCTGAAATTATACCTCGACAACAACAAATTTAAAACTGTTGAGGTCCACCAGCTTCGCCTGGCATTTGAATCCGTTACCGGCCGCGACCTGAACTGGTTCTTCAATGAATGGTTTTTACAGGGTGGTCATCCCGAGCTGAAGATCACCTATGAATGGAAAGATGCGGCTCACAAACAGGTCCTGTATGTGGAACAAAAGCAGGATTTCACATTTGCACCTTTGTACCGCATGCCTGTTGCCGTTGACCTGTACTATAACGATACCGTTATACGCCGGGAAATCTGGCTGAGCCAGGCAGCAGATACGTTCAGCTTTGATGTTCCTTCAAAACCCATGCTGGTTAATTTTGATGCTGAAAAAATGCTGCTGGCTGTAAAGAACGACGGTCATCAGCAGGCCGATTGGATCTATATGTTTGAGCATGCCCCGCTTTATGCTGACCGGTATGAATCGCTGAGCAAATTGATTAAGAACTATTCGGAATCAAGTCCGCAGGTTTCCGTTATCAAAGCTGCCCTGCACGATAAATACTGGAATATCCGGGCACTGGCTGTTAAAAACCTCGACCCGCTGACAAAAGGAAATGACAAAACGGAGCTGATGAAGACGCTTATCGGCCTGATTCAGCACGATCCGAAATCAGCGGTAAGAGCCGCCGCGTTAAAGTGCCTTGCAAGAAACTATGATGATGAATCGCTCCGTAGTGTATACGATAAAGCCGCTTTTGATTCATCCTATGAAGTGATGGGAGAAGCCGTCAGGAATTATGTGAATGCAGATAAAAAAAACGGACTTCAGTGGCTCCGACAGTTTGAAAACGAAAGCAGCAGCCGTGTTACAAACATCATTGCAGACATCTATTCGGAAGAAGGAACTGATGAAAACAAGGACTTTTTTATCAACGCGTTGAAAAATGCAGGCGGACTTGGAAAATATGAGTTGGTGTCGCATTACTCCAGGTTCCTGAGCCGGTGCAAAGCAGCTACCATCGACGAAGGGGTTGGCATACTTGAAGAAGTGGCCCGGACCGGTCCGGTGTGGTGGATCAGGATGAGCGGCACCCAGGCACTGGCCGACATCATAAAAACCTGCGATGAAAGGTCGACATCACTGGAAAAAGAAATTGCTGATGCCACTACCGCTGCAAAACCCCGGACGGAAATCCAGGCGTTGGAACTGGAGCTGAAAAAATTTGAAGATATCAGGGAAAATGTCAGACTGAAAATGATTGATATTAAGAAAAACGAAACGGATAAGAACCTGAAAAAAATTTATAACGGCATCGGAAACTGACAGTTGCGTGGTTATCTTCGCTGTTTTCATTTAAACTGACAATTGATTTATGAACGTCTTTTCACGCGGCCAGCGCAAATTATTTGTTACTGGAATTCTTTTCCTGTTTATCCCCAAGCTGATCAACTCTTATTTCCTGATGCCGTTTCCCGGAAGCATGGATGCAGAAACCATGCAGGTGTCATTCATGCTCGACAAGGTCGCTGATTTTTTCCTGTTCACCGGAGGGGCCATCGTTTGCTGGGGATGTATTGCACTTATCATGAGAGGCAGCATGGGCAGGAAAGCTGGAGGCGTAATATTGCTCCTTGCAGCCGCAGCATTTTATTATTTTACCCTGTTTGAATTCAGCGCTGAAAAAATGTTCCGCGAACCGGAACAGGTTACATTCAAAAAAGCTTCACTGACCGATTATGATCCCGATGCGTATATTCTTGGCGTTACAGACGGTGGCGTTTCAAAAGCCTACCCTGTTAAATACCTGGCGTACCATCATAAGATCCATGATCAGATCAATGATAAAAGCATCCTTGTTACTTATTGTTCCATGTGCCGGTCGGGCCGTGTTTTTATACCGGTTGTGGAAGGTGAAAAAGTCACATTCAGGCTGGTAGGGGCACGGCATTATAACGCTGTGGTGGAAGATTCAAAAACCGGAACATGGTGGTATCAGGCTACCGGCGAAGCCGCTGCAGGCAAGCTCAAAGGAAAGAAGCTGGAAGAATTCCAGTGCGAACAGACGACCTGGAAAACATGGCTCAGGAAACATCCCAACACCCTGCTGTTGCAGCCCGACCCGGGAAGCGTAAGCAAATATGCCGAATGGTTTGCAACATTCGACAGCATGCGGTCACCCGCTGATACCTCAGGAAGCAGGAAAATCTGGGTGGCAGGAGTTACCCTGCAAAATCAGGCTGTAGCCTATCAGTTCCCATCCCTGGTCAGAGCGAAAGCGGTGAATGATAAAATCGGAAGCACACCCGTGCTGGTGACCATTGAAAACGATTCCTTATCAACGCACGTCTGGAAACGGACCGTCGACAACCAGGTGCTGGAATTTAAAATGGATTCTTCCTGGACAACGATGAAAGACATCCTCACAGCCTCTGTCTGGAATGCTGATGGATTATGCATTGAAGGGGTATTTAACGGAAAGCAGCTCGAACCCGTTCAGCATTATAATGAATTCCTCCGCTCTTGGGAGCAGTTTCATCCGGGAACTACAGTCTGGAAATAGCGATGAGTAACTAGTTTAAAGTTATTTAGACCTGATCGAACAAAAAGTGACAAAACACTTTACTTGATCAGGTGAACGGTTCCTTTCAGGTCTACGTCCAGCACTTTCATGATATAGAAATACACGCCTTCATCGCAGTATTCCCCGTTATTCATGTTGGTGCCATCCCAGCATTCATCACCACTGGTTGATTCATACATCAGCTTACCCCAACGGTTATATACCCAGAAGCTGGCACATTCACCGAATTTACCCACACTGGAGGCTCCGAAACAATCATTCATGTTGTCACCATTCGGAGTAAACACATTGGGAACATTTTTGAGATACTCCTCAAGCGAAACCACAGGGCTTGCTATCACTTTCGTATCCGCACAATCATTGTTGACTGCGGTAAGCGAAATGCTGTCGCGCTGGGTGAAGGGGAAGAAATGCACCGGCTCAAACTCAGTGGAAGTTGTTCCGTCACCGAAATCCCACAGGTAGTCTATTCCGTCAGTGGTTTTATTGATAAAGTAAGATGTTACCCCCTGGCAGTCGACAGAATCAACAATTTCGAAGTCAGCTGCGGGCTGCGGGTTGACATCGATCACCACATCTTCCGTATCCGTGCATCCGTTGCCATCAGTAACAGTCACCGTATAGGTAACCGGTGAAGTGAGCGTTGCATTGGGGTTCTGTGCCGTTGAATTGTCAAGACCCGTGGCTGGTGTCCATAAGAAGCTGATCCCGCCTGAGGCGCTCAGCGCAATTGTGCTGCCGCTGCAGATGATGCTGTCAACGCTGGCAACGGCAACCGGCAGTGCATTGACAGTGACTACCACCGAATCGGTTTTGCTGCAGTTGTTGCCATCTGTAACGGTAACCGTATAGGTTGTAGTCTGTGTCGGGCTTGCGACCGGGTTGGCCCCTGTGGTACTGCTGAGGCCTGTTGCAGGGATCCACTGGTAGTTAACTCCGCCCGAGGCATTCAGCGTGGTGCCAAGTCCGAGACACACGGCAGCATCGGTACCTGCATCAGCCGGCGGAAGCGGATTTACCGTTACCAGGATGTCATCGGTTTTCTGGCAGCCATTTGTATCCGTCACAAGCACCACATAGGTGATGGTTGAAGCAGGGTTGGCCTGCGGATTCGATATGGCCGTATTGCTCAGGCCGGTGGATGGTGTCCACTCATAATTTATTCCGCCAGAGGCAGCCAATGTTGTTGTATCTCCAAAACAGATTGCAATATCATTTCCGGCAAATGCATTCGGCAGCGGGTTGACTAAAACGGTCCTTGATACCGTGTCGCCCGGACAACCGTAAAAGTTGGTTTCTATAACATATACTGTATACGTTCCGCTCGTGCCCCAGGTTGCTGTGATGGAATCCGTTCCTGTTCCCGACAAAATGCTGCCGGAGCTGACGTTCCATACATAAGTGGATCCGGAATCGCTGACAACAGTAAACGAACCCGTGCTGTCGAAAACACAAACCGCAGGATCGCCGGATATGGGTGAAGTATTGGGCGACGGATTAATCGTTACATAAAGCGTATCGCTGATTCCGTAACAAACCGTATCAACCGTTATGCTGAGCTCTTCGTACCAGATGGCGCCGATAGACGGACCTGTCAGGTTCCAGTCTACCACAACAGTATCCTGCGTATTGCCCCCGGTGATGTTGCCACCCTGAACGTGCCAGGTGTAGGTCGACTGCGGGGTGCTTGGAAGTGTGTAGGTTATGTTCAATGCCTGGTTGGCGCAGAGCGGCGATAATCCCGCAGGCTCAACAGGTGTAAGAAACACATTGATATTAACGGCAAGCTGAAGTGTGTCGGAAGGACAGCCGGCTGCTGTTGTTTCAATCACCGTGAGCAGCCCCGTACCGGATGAATCCCAGTCAACAAAAACCGAATCATTACCCTGTCCGGAGGCAAGCAATCCACCGCTTATTCCCCATGCGTAGGTCGAACCTGTTGTTGTCGGGGTTACCCAATAGCTGACACCGGTCACGCCCGGGCACACCGATATGTTACCCAAGATCTGGTTGGCATCGGGTGCAGCGTTGACGAAAATCTGTATGGTATCTTTGTTTTTGCAGCCGTTGCCGTCAGTACCGGTTACTATATACGAAATGGTGGATGCCGGTCCTACAAAAATAGAAGGGTTCGAGCTGATTGGTGTGCCGGGGTTGGATAGCAGCGCCCAGCTGTAAGTGGAAGCTCCTGTTCCGGTGATCGTAATGGAATCCCCTTCACAGATCGAATCCTGCGGAGTAACAGCCTGAACAGCGGGCAATGGATTAACGGTAACGGTTACCGTATCCTGGTTTGAACAGTTCACGCCATTGGTTCCTGTTACAATGTAGGAAGTGGTAACTGTAGGGTTTACGGTAATCGAAGTGCCTGCTCCGATGCTCACACCCGGATTTGTTAATTCAGCCCACGAGTAGGTGGTGGCTCCCGAACCCGTCAGTGTCGACGGGTCACCCGCACAGATGGATGTCGGGTTCACGGAGCCTGAAACATTGGGCAATGCATTCACAATGATCTGGACAACATCCGTCGTGGTGCAGCCATTTAACGTGGTCGTAACGGTGTATGTGAGCGTATCTGCTCCCGGGCCGGGATTCGAAACGATTACGTTTGGATTGGATGTATTGGTGCTGGTAAGACCAGTTGACGGTGTCCAGGCATAAACATATCCAGGCGTGCTGGTGGTGCCCAGCGGAATGGTGTCGCCTGAGCACAGGTTCTGATCTGCTCCGGCATTCGAAACAGGGTTGGGCTTAACTGTGACAACAACGGTGTCTTTTGCTGTGCATCCGAACCAGGTTGCTGTCACAATATAATTGAAGGTTTGATTGGTGCTTCCCGGATTGGTCAGTGTGACGTTCGGATTGCTCAGCGTGGATCCTGACAACCCCGTTACCGGTGACCAGGCATAAGTATAACCACCAGTCGAGCCGGTTCCGATGGGTGCGCTCTGACCGGAGCAGAAAATTACATCAGTCCCTGCATTAGCGATTGGCACCGGTCGCACAATTACCTGCACGGTGCTTGTTGCCGTGCACAGGAATGAATTGGTTACGGTAACTGTGAATACGATCGTATCAGGTGCGCTTCCTGCATTGAGATGGTTATAAACCGGGTTGGAAATGGTTGTGCTGCTCAGCCCTGTTGATGGTGTCCAGGCATAGGTGTAACCCGGGGTAGTTGTGGTTCCCAGGTTCACCAGGGTGCCGCTGCATACCGACTGGTTGGGTCCGGCTGTTGCGACAGCTGCAGGATTCACGGTCACGGCCACAGTGTCTCTGTTGGTACAGCCATTAAGCGTGGTGGTCACGATGTAATTGGTGGTGACCGGAGCGGCACCGGTATTGGTTAACGTCACATTTGGATTGGAAATGGAAGTGCTTGAAACGCCGGTGGATGGTGTCCATGCATACGTATATCCGGCAGTGCTGCCTGTTCCGATACCAACGGTGGCTCCCGAACAGAAAGCAACATTCGCACCTGCATTGGCTGTCGGAACCGGCTTGATGTAAATGGTCTTTGTAACAGTATCACCAACACATCCGTCAGGACTTGTGGCTACGCATTTCACCGTGCCGACGTTAATGGTGGTCCAGTTTACCGTGATGGAATTGGTAGTTCCGCCTGAGGCCTGGGATCCGCCTGTGATAATCCAGTTATAGGTGGTCCCTGTGAGTCCGGCAGCTACAGTGTATGGAATACCGGTCTTGGCATTGTTGCACAGCGAATCTGTACCTGTAATCGGTGGTGTGGTAAATGGGATGACAAGTATCGAGTAAGCATTGTTTGTTGTTTTGGCCGGACAGCCATTGTCGTTTACCGCTACATTGAACTGATAGGGCGTTGCTGACCCCTGGTTACAGGAAGTGGTCCAGCAAAATTGTGCTGTAACTGTTCCCAGACCGGAGGCATTGGTAAGTGTTGCCGGCGGGTTGACGATGGCAGAGTTAAAAATATTTCCTGTATAGGTAAGATAAAGGCTGTCGCCATTCGGATCTGTGTAAGTGATGGGAAAGCAAATCGTCTGACCCTCGATTATTGTATCCTGCAGGTGTGGCGAAGTGACCGCTGAGATGTTCGGAGGCGGATTTGCCGGACAGGTAATGAAGATCAGCTGCAGGTCCCTTCGGGTTACACCGATCAGCGCACTGTTTCTGTATTCCTCCACCTGCACAGCCACAACATAAAATGCTACGTTCTGCGAAAGGTAATACGTAAGCCCTGTTGTGGCATCAATGCTTGCATAACCGCCTGCGCCAAACGGGCTTGTTACGCTGAAGCCAGGAGCATAGGTAACAGGTGCAATCGGAAAATTATAGGTGATGGGAGGTGTAGGAGCAGGATTGGTTGTGTTGGATATGCCGTTGAATGGAGTTTGGAAGGAATAAACCAGCGAGTCCCCGTCAGGATCAAATGCCGAGTTGTCATATGAAACCGTGTCGCCTGCACAGATGAAAGGCACGGGAGCCTGTCCGAAAACAGGTGCGCTGTTGGCAATGGCAGTGGGAGGAATGAAAGCATAGAATGCCATGCCTGCATCACCCGGATTAAGCAGGTTGCCGATGTTTCCATTCCTGCAGCAACGGTCTACAATGAGATGATAACCGCCGGCTGAAGGATCGAGCTGAATGCTGAGCTGATAAATTCCTTCTTCCACACAGACCGACGGAAGAAACGTGCAGCTGTCGTTGGCATTGGGAGGCTGAATCAAACCACTTTCAACAAGCGGCAGCGACCAGATCGAGTTTCTGACTTTTGACGCAGTCGGGTTTGCAGTGTCCTGGAGGTATGCACCCATATCCATCGAAAGAGGAAGCTGGGAGCTTCCCGGTGCACAGTAACGGTATACTTTCAGTGTGATGTCAAAGGCGTATTTATTGATACCTGCAATATATCCGGCGTAGGTATAGCTGAGGTTTCCTCCCATGATGTGCGAGGCTTCTGAAACAAAGGGCCTGGCGAAAAATAAAACAAACAGGGAACAAAAGAGTAATTTCCTTTTCATGTAAAAAGAGTTTAGTTGATGAGGGCTTTAAGGTTGAAAGGTTTCGTTCAAAAGTAAATATTTTTCTTAATAACTGGTGCTTTCAGGGGTTTTTTTTTAAACAGCCCGCATTCCTGTTGGAACTAAAGCATAAAAGCCCGGATTCTCCGCACAAATACAGGAGTTAGCCGAAACATTTCATGCTTCACGCCGGTGACCTCATGTGAATTTAATTCAGGATGAAAAAATGCTGTTCCGGTATGAAAACACTGCATTCTGTCAATGAAAATCAAATCCACTGTTTAAATTGCTTATACTTGTTACCGCTTTGATTTACCTGCAGGCGATCCATGATGAAGAAACCCCTTGTCTTTATTTATTTTATAATTTCATGCTTTTATGCTGCTGCGCAACCCGCTAAAACCGACAGCCTGCTGAATCTTTTAAAATCAGCAGTCAATGACACGGCCAGGGTTGATATCCTGTTCCAGCTGAGTGAGGAATCCGCCGACGACAAGGACGTACTTGATTATGCACGCCAGGCCCTTCAGCTGGCGGAAAAAATTCATTACCTCAAAGGAATTTCCAATGCTTCCAACAACATCGGCTTTGTTTACGACAACAGGGGCAATGCCATGCTGGCGCTGGAATATTATCATGAGAGCCTTAAAATAAGCAGGGCTATCAATGACAGGAAAGGCATGGGCGTTACGCTGAATAATATTGGCCTGGTTGAAAGCAAGAAAGGAAATACCAAAACAGCCCTTTCTTATTATGAGGAAGGGCTCCATATCCAGGAACAGATTCAGGACAGCGCCGGCATGGCCATCACTTTAAACAACCTTGCCATATCATACCGGGAAGCAGGAAACATTCCCCTTGCGCTTGAATATCACAGGAAGAGTCTTGATATCAAAAAAAAGCTGAAGGATCTTAATGGGGCTTCCAATGTACTCAACAACATCGCTTACATCTATAACGAGCAGGGAAAAACAGACAGCGCCATGACCTATTACCAGGAAGTGCTGAAAATATCGGAGATCACAGGAAATAAACGGGGAATCGCACTTGCTTACAACAACATCGGCTGGATCATCGCTGATCCCAAAAAAGGACTTGAATATTATTTCAAGAGTCTGAAGCTTATGGAAGAGATCGGATACAAGGATGGCGTTGGTTATATCCTGAACAACATTGCTGATGCTTACTTCCGGTTGAATGACGACATCAATGCACTCGCTTACTATAACAGGAGCCTGAAGGTCAGACAGGAAATCGGAAGCAAGGAAGGCGTTTCAACGGAGTACAACAACATCGGTAAATTATTTGAACGCAAAGGAGATCTGGAAACAGCAGCAGGGTACTATGCAAAAAGCCTGGCATTGAAAAAAGAGATCGGTCAAAAACAGGGAATTGCCAAGCTGATGAACAACATTGGAAATTTGTATTTTAAAAAAAGCGACTACCATACAGCTGAAAAATATTGCAGGGAAGCGCTTGGACTGGCCGATTCGCTGGGTTATCCGGCGCTGATCAGTGCGGTGACCGCTTCATTAAGTAAAATCTATGCTGCAAGGGGCCAGTACAAAGAGGCCTACCAGATGCATATCCGGTATAAGGAAATGTCCGACAGCCTGAACTCATCTCAAACTGCCAAGACAGTTGCGGCCATGGCCAACCAGTTTGAGTTCGACAAAAAAGAAGCGCAGACACGCGCTGAATTTGATAAGAAAGAGGCCTTGTCGAAAAAAGAAATTGAAAAGCAGAAGCTTTCCCGTTATTATATTGCTGCGGGATTCTGCCTGCTCATACTGGTTGCAGCGATTGTAGTGGTCCTTTACAACCAGCGCCGTAAATCCAGGTTTCAGCAAACTGTTTCCCAAGTGGAAATGAAAGCGCTCCGGGCGCAGATGAATCCCCATTTCATTTTCAACTCTTTGCATTCCATCAACCGGTACATGAATGAAAAAGATACGGCCACTGCCGGCGACTACCTGAACCGTTTTGCAAAAGTGATGCGGATGATCCTCGAAAATTCGCAGCATGCCGAAGTGCCGCTGACGGATGACCTCAAAGCGCTGGAGTTATACATGCAGCTGGAATCACTTCGCATGAATCATAAATTTTCTTACCAGATCAAAGTTGACGAATCCATTGATGCCGGAAATACATTGATTCCCCCGCTCATCCTCCAGCCATTTGTTGAAAATGCCATCTGGCACGGATTCTCCTCCAAGGAAGGAAGCGGAAATATTCTTATTCACATCGAAAAAGAAAATGAGATGATCAAATGCACTGTTGAAGACAACGGTGTGGGCAGGGTGCAGGCCGTAGCTGCGCAACAACAACAAAAAGAAAAAAAATCCCTGGGCATGAAAATCACCAGGTCGCGTATTGATATCATCAACCGGATCAGGAAATCAAAAGCAGGCATTGAGCTCACCGACCTCGCACAGGGCATGCGTGTGGTGGTCAGACTGCCGCTGGAGCTGGCTTTTTGATTTTTTCAGTTTAGAAAGTGCCAAAGGCATCCCGCAGCATTGCGGGGTTTATAAAGTTTAGAAAGTTACGAAAGTTGTTTTTATTATGATGTGTTTGAGGAAATAATGCTGCATGTTATGAAAAAATTGCTTTTATTTTTTTTGATTGTTGTTAGTCAGGTTTCCTTTTCTCAGGATGATTTTCGGGATTTGTCTGAAAAGCTGGCTCGCGCAAAAAGCGATTCAGCAAAGGCCGCCATCCTGATTGAAATGAGCGATGCATCGCCCGACGACAGCAGCGTTTATGCCTATGCGTTACAGGCGCTGGAATTGTCAAAAAGATCAGGCTACCATCAGGGTGTTGCCGATGCAATCAACAACCTGGGTTATGTGTCTGACAAAAAAGGCGATATTGATCGTGCCATTGCGTTATATACGCAAAGCCTGCAGATCAGGGAAGGGCTTGACGACAGCACCGGGACAGCCGATTGCCTCAACAACCTGGGAAATGCTTATTTCAGGAAAGGCGAACCGCTGAAAGCGCTTGATTACCTCCTTCAGTGCCTTGCCATCAGGGAGCAGATGAAAGATATTGACGGCATCTCATCATGCCTGAACAACATTGCGTATATCTACGCCGAGCAGGGACTTGTGAATGAAGCGCTGGGCTACTACCAGCGCAGCCTTAAAATATTTGAAAGCACAGGAAACCTCAACGGCGTAGCCACTGCTTACAACAACATGGCATACCTCTGCACCGACGGAAAACAGTCGCTGGAATATTTTAAAAAAAGCCTGGCTATCCAGGAATCCGTCGGAAACAAGGAAGGCATCAGCGCCGTTTGGAACAACATGGGATCCGTTTATACCGATCTGCACGATTATGAAAATGCGCTAGCCTATTTCACAAAGAGCCTGGATTTGAAAAAAAGCACCGGTGATGAAGACGGAGCGGCAACGATCATGAACAACATCGGAAAAATTTATGAGGAACAGGGACAGCATGAAGTTGCTTTGCGCTACTACACGGAAGGCCTGGAGCTGAAAAAAAAATCGGGACAACAGCAGGGCATTGCATACATCTCCAACAACCTCGGTAACCTGTACTACAAAATGAAAAATTACAGCGCTGCTGAAACGATGGGAAAGCTTTCGATTACCGTGTCGCAGGCATTAGGGTATCCGGTAAACATCAGGAATGCAGCAGGCACGCTGGCACTTATTTATGCAGCTCAGCAAAATTACCGCGAAGCGTACGGGATGCACCAGCTTTACAAAACCATGTCCGACAGCGTTAATTTTTCTGAATCGCGCAAAGCGGCATCCAAAAAGCAGCAGCAGTTTGAATTTGATCTGAAAGAAGCTGCCTCCAAAGCATCTTACGAAAAAAAACAGGCGCTCTCTAAAAAAGAAATTGAAAAGCAGAAGCTGGCGCGCAATTTTACCGTTGCAGGATTTTCATTGGTGTTATGCATTTCAGGTTTGTTCTTTTACCAGATCAACCAGCGCCGGAAATCAAAGTTTCAGCAAACCGTTTCCGAAGTGGAAATGAAAGCGCTTAGGGCGCAGATGAACCCGCATTTTATTTTCAACTCGCTGCTTTCCATCAACCGTTACATGCATGAAAAAGACACGGCTACTGCAAGCGACTACCTGACCCGTTTTGCAAAGGTTATGCGCATGATCCTGGAACATTCACAGCACCAGGAAGTGCCATTGGCTGATGACCTGAAAGCGCTTGAGTTATATATGCAGCTCGAATCACTGCGCATGAACCATAAGTTTTCGTACAGCATACAGGTGGACGATGCGATTGATCAGGAAAACATCCTGATCCCGCCGCTGATCCTCCAGCCTTTTGTTGAAAATGCCATCTGGCACGGCTTCTCCACCAAAGAAGGAAAAGGAAATTTACTCATTCGCATTGAAAAAAATAATGAAATGCTGCAATGCACCGTGGAAGATGACGGCGTGGGCCGGACTCAATCTGCAATGGTAAAACCTCAGCAGGCTGAAAAAAAATCACTGGGCATGAAGATCACCAAATCACGGATTGATATCATCAACAGGATCAGGAAAACAAATGCAGGCATTGAACTCACCGACCTCGCACAAGGCATGCGCGTGGTGGTGACGCTGCCGCTGGAGCTTGCATATTGATTTCTATTTTTTGAAAACAGACTTCCTGCTCCTAGCAACTGCAGGCCCGCCTTCCCCTCACAGTTGCCTGTCTGCCTTCCGCAGCCAGGTCTGTTCGGCTCAGTCAGGTTTAGCTTGCCGGCGCCTGTATTTCAATCAGGCTGAAAAAAAACATAACTAATGCAGGCGCGAGCGTCCACGCTCGTGCCTTTTTTAATTTTGTTTGCATCCTGCAAACCGGATCTGTACTTTAGCAAAAACACATATTTATGAGCGAAAAATATAAAATATTTCCGGGTGGGCTATACTTTGCAACCTTAACTGCTGTTGGATGGATCGATGTTTTTACACGATCCGCTTATTGTGATGAACTGATTAAAAACCTTAATTTTTGTATTGATAAAAAGGGATTACATGTTTATTCATTCTGTATCATGCCTTCTCACCTGCATATGGTTGCCAATATGGAAGGTGATCTAAATTTAGGAGATCTGCTAAGGGATTTCAAAAGCTTTACTTCAAAAAAGATCATAAAATTAATTGGTGAAAACAATGAGGAAAGCAGACGTGAATGGCTGTTGTATTTGTTTAAATATTTTGGTGAAAAAAATAAGCATAATGTACATAACCAGTTCTGGCAACAGGAAAATCATCCATTTGAACTATATTCGGATAAACTGATTGAAGAAAAAATTAACTACATCCATAACAATCCTGTTGCTGCTCGCATTGTTACTGAAGCAGAAAGTTATGTATACAGCAGTACAAATCGATTTACCGAACTAAAATTATCTATACTATAAGCCCGGCCGGAGGCCTCAAAGATGAAATGGCACGAGCGAAGACGCTCGCGCCTGCGGTGATGAATTACTTGAAAATATTATGAGGGATTTCAAAAAATTTACTGCCAATGAAACTATTCATACCATTGAAGGAAATTACAAAGAAAGCAGAAGAGAATGGATGTTGAATATTTTTGAAACGGAAGGTAACAGGAATTCAAATAACAAGAAATATCAGTTTTGGCAACAGGATAACCATCCTATACAACTGGATACAAACGAAAAGATAGAACAATGTTTAAATTACACCCATAACAATCCGGTTGAAGCCGGCTTTGTTTATCGCGCTGAAGACTATCCATGGAGCTCTGCACAGGATTATGCAGGTAAAAAAGGTCCCATTGAAGTGTTATTGTTGAAATAGCTGAAGTTGTTCAAAGAGTTCGTATTTCAAAGGCACAAGTCTGGAGACTTGCGCCAGTGATGAGTTCTTCAAAGGCACAAGTCTGGAGACTTGTGCCAGTGATATGATTTGTTATGACCTGGTCAGGCAGGCTCCTGATCCTTTTTGAATTCAGAAGTAAAATGAAAAGTGATTTCCGGGAAAGCCTGGCTGGTCATTTTTAAATACCATTCGCTTTCCGCTATGTAAACCGGCCTGTCGTCCTTGTCGTAGGTGATGTTGTTGCTCTTGCTTTGCATGAAGCGGGCAATGGCCTGCTTGTCGTCCGATGTAAACCAACAGGCTTTATAATAATTCATGGGATAAAACGTACAGGCCGCACCGTACTCCTGCAGCAATCTGAACTGGATCACCTCAAACTGCAGCTCACCGACAGTGCCCACAATTTTCACGTTGCCTGAAGCCTTGGTGAAAAGCTGGGCAACTCCTTCATCTGTCAATTGCCTAATACCCTTTTCCAGCTGTTTGGCTTTGAACGGATCTTTGTTGACCAGCTCTTTGAATATTTCCGGTGAAAAGCTCGGGATGCCTTTAAATGTCAGTTGCTCACCGTCGGTCAGCGTATCACCGATCTTGAAGTTTCCCGTATCATACAACCCCACCACATCACCCGGGTATGCTTCTTCCACCAGGCTTTTTTCACTGGCCATGAAGCTGGATGGATTGGAGAATCTCATTTTCTTATCCAGCCTCGTATTGTAATAAAATTTATTACGCTCAAACCTTCCTGATACAATCCGGCAGAAAGCGATCCGGTCGCGGTGGTTGGGATCCAGGTTAGCATGGATCTTAAAAATAAATCCTGAAAAATTTTCTTCCAGCGGATCCACCGTCCGTTGATCGGTTTCCCTGGGCAACGGCGCAGGAGCAATCCTGACAAAGGTTTCCAGCAGCTCTTTCACGCCGAAGTTATTAATGGCGCTTCCGAAAAAAACCGGCGCAAGATATCCTTCCCGGTAAAGCTCCTGGTCAAATGGTTCGTATACGCCTTCAATGAGCTCAATGTCCTCGCGCAGCTTTTTTGCCGGCTCGGCGCCCACCTGCCTGTCAAGCTCCCCGCTGGCCAGGTCGTCAATGACGTATACATCTTCCGTTATTTTCGATTTCCCCGAAGTGAAAAGCTGCAGCGTTTTCTCATACAGGTTATAAACTCCTTTGAACCGCTTGCCGATGCCGATCGGCCAGGATAGCGGACGGGTATGAATGTTCAGCTCTCGTTCCACTTCATCCAGCAGGTGATAGGGATCAAGTCCTTCCCTGTCGAGCTTGTTGATGAAAATAATCACCGGCGTATGCCGCATCCTGCAAACTTCCATCAGCTTGCGCGTCTGTTCCTCCACACCCTTCACACAGTCGATCACCAGGATCACACTGTCAACAGCGGTGAGTGTCCTGTACGTATCTTCTGCAAAGTCCTTGTGACCCGGCGTATCCAGGATGTTGACCTTGTATCCGTCGTATTCAAATCCCATCACGGAAGTGGCCACGGAAATTCCCCTTTGCTTTTCAATCTCCATAAAATCGGAAGTGGCTTCCTTCCTGATCTTATTGCTTTTTACCGCGCCTGCTGTCTGAATGGCTCCGCCGAAAAGCAGCAGCTTTTCTGTGAGCGTTGTCTTTCCCGCATCAGGGTGGCTGATAATGCCGAATGTCCTCCTTTTATTTATTTCCTCTGGTTTCAAAATGAATGATTTTAATTTTATGCTGATCTGTATCCACTGTATCCGGATAAGAAAAGCGCCCTATTTAATTTTAGTGATTTTAAAAATATAGGTCGTCTGGTTTACATTCCTGGGATTCAGGCGGTGCATGAGCTGATCAATGAAACTCGGTGAAACCGTTGTCATGTATTGCAGGTCATGATTTTTCTTAACCCGGATGAGCCGCTCCACAATATTTTTTTCCTGGAAAAATAAAACATAATTGGGCTGCAAGCCGGCAGGGTTGTTTTTATATTCCTGGTAAATGGAATCGGCTGAAATGGTTTTTGTAATGCCAAAATCCCTGATCCATTTTCCGAGATAAAATTTCGGCGACATAATAAAGCTGTCGCTGTTGCTGTCTTCAATCAGCAGGTTCGTTACATCACCCTGCAACCGTAAATAGGACATGGCCTCCACCCTGTTCTTTTTCGAATAAGATACCGACACCACAAGGAGCGGAATACTGTTGAGCACCCAGAAAAAAATCCAGCATCCACGCATCAGCCTTTCCCTGTTGATCCAGAAGTCAGATTTGCCGGTAAACTGATGCCAGCTGATGCTTCCCAGGATGATCACAAACGGGATGATGGGTAAAATAAAACGTTCCTGCTTGTTCGGAAAATAAGAATGAAATGCCAGGAAAACCAATGAGGGCAGGAATAAAATAAGATACCTTCTGAACCCGGTGAAAAAACCAAAAAGCAAAAACAGGCTGATGGGTGGAATCAGAATGCCCGACAGCAGCAGCAGATAATTATACCAGGGCTGCTTGCCATACGTTTCTGCATTTTCCAAATTGTACCGTACATATTCAATGAACTCAACAAAAGGATGGTTCCAGATGAACATGTCAATGGAACCCTGCACAGTCACGGCACACAGCAGCCAGCCTGCCATGCAACCAATTGCACCGATCCATTTACGGCCGAACAGCAATGCAAGGCCGAAGCCGCCTGCAAACAAGACACTCTGAAAACGGATGTTGAATGCCACGCCAAGCAAAATACCGATGAGCAGGTATTTTTTAAACGTAGATCGGTCATCTTTCACGGCAATCCACGTCGCCAGCACCAGCATGGGGATGCAGGCCACTTCAACCAGGTTGCGGACGCACAGGAAAGGCCAGAACCAAAGCAATCCAAGCAGCCATCCCACCTGCCAGGCAACCTGCTTGTTGGTGAGCTTTTCTGCAATCTTATATCCGTAATAAACGGTGATCATGGAATAGAGGGCATGGAGCAGCCTGATGAAAACCATTTTGACCTGCGGATCGAGGATGCCCATGGACTGCATCCCTTTCAACAGCAGATAATGGATCCCCGGGTAAAAAAAGCTGTGACCCGATGGTGTGGGTACATCCTGACCCGCTTTCGGCAGCCAGTTATTGTAATCGGTGCCATCAACCCACGACTGTGCGGCTTCAATAACCAGGAAATGGTCGTCGAGCATGCCAAACCCTTTGGAAAATAAAACAGCCAGCAAACGCACAACCATGGCTGCAAGCAGGAAAACGAACGGGTCCTTGTCGCGGAACCATTTTTTCAAAGTCTCCATCGGCGCGATGATAATGTGTTTTGCAGGTTAATAATGTTTCCGGAATTCATCAAAGGTGGTTTTCAATTGCAGGGCAGCAAAAGTAACTTATTTCATAAAATAAAAATCCCCCCGGCTTTGCCGGAAGGACTGATGAGGTATGTAAAGCAAAATGCCCCCGAAATGGGGGCATTCTTACTTTGAGGTCGCGAGCAGATTTAGCTCACGCCGTATTAGTTTTTTCATGGTGTTCGTGAATCTGTCGCGGGATGTAAAGCAAAATGCCCCTTTTCGGGGGCATTCTTACTTTGAGGTCGCGAGCAGATTTGAACTGCTGTACAAGGTTTTGCAGACCTCTGCCTAACCGCTCGGCCACGCGACCTGAATTGGCTGCAAACTTACTCTTTTTTAAAAAATTGCCAAAGTATTTCTTTTACCGTGATGGAAGGGAAAATGTTCCATTGCTTCTTTACCAGGGTTCCTTCATGAGCTGCAGACTGACTTTAAACACCATGAACTGACGGGCTTGCACGCAGGCTGATGATGATAAAATCAAATCGCGCAATTTTTCGTAATTTTGCCATGTCTTAAAACCAATGGAAACAGCTGCAGCAAGTCACCTTTATTGTAACAGCCTGACGCGATATGAGCGCATGCTCACGCGGGAGGTCATGATCGGTGATGTCCCTTTGGGCGCTTTGAATCCCATCCGGGTGCAGAGCATGACCACCACCGATACGATGGATACGGCAGCCACCGTGGCCCAGAGCATCAGGATGATTGAGGCCGGTTGCGAATATGTACGGATCACCGCTCCCAGCCTGAAAGAAGCACAAAACCTGGCCGAAATCAAAAAAGAGCTCCGGGCTAAAGGATACAAAACACCGCTGGTTGCTGACATCCACTTTACCCCCAATGCTGCCGAGCTGGCCGCCAGGATTGTGGAGAAAGTGCGTGTGAACCCGGGCAACTATGCCGATAAAAAGAAGTTTGAGCTCATCGAATATACTGATGCAGCTTATGATGCCGAGCTGGAGCGGATCAGGACAAGGTTCACGCCTTTGGTAAAAATCTGCAGGGAATACGGCACAGCCATGCGCATCGGCACCAACCACGGCTCCCTCAGCGACCGCATCATGAGCCGTTATGGCGACAGCCCGCTGGGGATGGTGGAATCGGCCCTGGAGTTTCTCCGGATCTGTGAAGACCTGCAGTTTTATAACATCGTCCTTTCCATGAAAGCCAGCAACACCCATGTGATGGTTCAGGCTTACCGGTTGCTCATCCTCAAGATGAAAGAAGCGGGAATGAACTATCCATTGCATTTGGGCGTGACGGAAGCAGGCGAAGGAGAAGATGGCAGGATCAAATCAGCCGTAGGTATTGGAAGCCTGCTCGAAGACGGCATTGGCGATACCATCCGTGTTTCACTGACTGAAGATCCAGAGTTTGAAATACCTGTTGCAAAGGCGCTTGCAGCCCGGTACACCGGCAGAAAAAATCATGCTCCCATTCCGGAAATCAATGCAGTAGAAAAAATAGAAGTGGCGGGCTATTCACCCTATGATTACGAACGCCGGAAAACACATGAAGCTGCAAACCTGGGAGGTCACCATGTACCGCGCGTAATTGCAGATCTTTCTGCAGATAAAGAAATAAAGCCCGCTTCTCTTTTTGCACTGGGATACCATTACTCCGTACCGCTTGACAAGTGGAACATTACCGATCTGGCCTGTGATTATATTTATCTTGGAAGGAACAAAATTGACTTTGCCATTCCGGGAACACTGGGTCTGATCGTTGATGCCGCCAACTGGAAAAGCCAGTCAGACCAGCCACGAACCTACCCGCTGTTTAGTGCAGCTGATTACCTGGCCGCAAAACAAAAATCAGCGGAGCTCAATTTTATCACCCTTTCCATAAACGATGTTTTTGACAGCCAGCTGTTGGATATGATCAGGAAGGATAAAACAGCAGTGCCGGTGTTTACCACCACCCACGAACATGGCATGGCTGAACAGCGAAGGATGTTTATCGAACTCATTCAACAAAACATTTCCAACCCCGTTATCATCCGGCGAATCTATGCAGGGACCAGCGGAAGCGAATTCCAGCTGCATGCAGCCACCGACTGCGGCGCACTGCTGATTGATGGTTTTGGCGATGGAGTCTGGCTCCGGGCCGGCAGCATAGCGCCCCAGCTTGTCAACAACACAGCCTTTGGATTGCTGCAGGCAACCCGTACACGAATTTCCAAAACCGAATACATCTCCTGTCCTTCCTGCGGCCGGACTCTTTTTGATCTCCAGGAAACGACGGCCAAAATCCGTTCCCGTACCGATCACCTCAAAGGGGTGAAGATCGGTATCATGGGCTGCATTGTGAACGGACCGGGTGAAATGGCAGATGCTGATTATGGTTATGTGGGAACAGGCATTGGCAAGATCACCTTATATAAAGGAAAAGAAGTCGTTCAGCGGAGCATCGATGCCGACAAAGCTGTTGATGCACTTATAGATCTGATCAGGCAGCATGGAGACTGGGTGGATAAAGAAGTTTCTGGTTCCTAGTTCCTGGTTCCTGGTTCCTGGTTTTAAGGTCCGGGGATATTTTATTGTTTTTTATTTTTAGATTTTTTTGAAGCTAAAAAAACAAGTTTGAATTCTTAATTTTCCGCCTTCAGACTTTAAATGACTAAAACGAGATTAGAAGCTTTCAGCGATGGTGTTATTGCCATCATCATCACCATCATGGTGCTGGAGCTGAAGATACCGCATGAACCTTCGCTGCATGCACTGGCCCCCTTGCTGCCTGTATTTTTATCGTACATCATGAGCTTTATTTACATTGGCATTTACTGGGGCAATCATCATCACCTGCTGCATACTGTTTATCATGTTAACAGCAAAATCATCTGGTCGAACCTTCATTTGTTGTTCTGGCTTTCCATGGTGCCGTTTGCCACAGCATGGATGGGTGAGAATAATTTCGATTCATCACCGGTTGCATTATATGCCATGGTGATGATCGGCTGCGCTGTCGCCTATACCCTGCTGCAGCGTGCCATCATGTCGGGCAATTCGCAGCCGTCGGCCATGGCAAAAGCGCTTGAAAAGCAAAAGGTAAAAGGGTACCTATCACTGTCCGGATATATGATTTCTGTTCTTGTTGCATTTTTTTTCCCTATCTTGTCAGCATTAATTTTTGTGATCATTGCTGTGATGTGGATCATTCCTGACAGAAATATTGAAAAGGCAATGAAAGATACTTCCGAATTCGGCCCGCATTCATAATTTAAGTATCAAACGTGTGTTTAATATTTATTTTTTTTAGGCTATTGTATGGATTATTTTAAAAAGGAATCAAAAACCGCAATTGAAGCATTTGAGTATGCGCAATGGATCGTGCATGCACCCATGGTTTTTCAGGCAGCGCGGGTGTTGTGTGAATCAGGAATTTTAAGAGCCATCCGGGAAGCAGGCGCTGCCGGTGAAGTACAGGAACGTATCGTTGAAAAAGTGAAGCTTCCGAATTACGGTGTGCGCGTTTTGCTGGAAGCCGGACTTGGTATCGGATTAATATTACGAAATGAGGAAAAATATACCCTGACCAAAACGGGTTTTTTTATTCTGACCGATAAGATGACAAACGTCAACATGAACTTTGTTCATGACGTCTGCTATAAAGGGTTATTCAGCCTGGGTGAATCAATTAAAAATGAAAAACCCGAAGGACTGAAAGTTTTCGGCAACTGGAATTCTGTTTACGAAGGACTGGCTGAATTGCCTCCACCCATCCGGAAATCCTGGCTGGATTTTGATCACTACTATTCCGATAACGCTTTTCCGTATGTGCTTCCCATGGTGTTTAAGCACAAGCCCAAAAAGCTGCTTGACATTGGCGGAAATACAGGTAAATGGTCGCTTGCCTGCCAGCAATATGATAAGGAGGTACAGGTTACCATTGTTGACCTCCCCGGTCAGATTGACCTTGCAAAAGAAAACATGGAAAAGCAGGGTGCCCTGCTTGACAGGATTTCATTTCATGGCATGAACATCTTACAGAAAAATGAAAAACTGCCAAAAGGTTATGATGCCATCTGGATGAGCCAGTTCCTGGACTGTTTTTCAGAGAAACAGATTGTTTCCATCCTGCAGCGTTGTCATGAAGCCATCAATGAAGACGGATATATCTTTATCCTGGAACCATTCTGGGACAGGCAGCGTTTTGAAACTGCCGCCTTTGCCCTTCAGCAGACTTCGTTATATTTCACCGCCATTGCAAACGGCAACAGCCAGATTTATGACTCCGAAGTATTTTTAAAATGCATTGACGATGCAGGTTTTGAAATTGATGAGCAGGTTGATCGCATCGGGCTTTGTCAGTCGCTGCTTACATGCAGGAAGAAAAAAAACGGGCAGGCAGCATAGCTCACTGTCCCTTGCCGGCCACGATTATTACAATTTCTCCCTTTACAGTTTTTGAGCTGAAATAATCATGCAGCTCCGTGAGTGTTCCGCGCTTTGTTTCCTCGAATAATTTGGTGAGCTCCCTTGAAACAGAAGCCTGTCTTTCTTCTCCGAAAGCTGAAATAAATTGCTCCAGCGTTTTTACCAGTCGGAACGGCGATTCATAAAATACCATCGTTCGTGGTTCTTCAGCCAGCCGTTGCAAAGCAGTGGCCCTTCCTTTTTTAACGGGCAGGAATCCTTCAAATACAAAGCGATCGGAGGGCAGACCTGAATTGACAAGTGCCGGTACAAAGGCTGTCGGGCCCGGAAGACATTCCACGGCAATATCATTTTTAATGCATTCGCGAACCAGCAGGAATCCCGGATCAGAAATTCCCGGTGTACCCGCATCGCTGATCAGCGCCACGATTTTTCCTGCCTGCAGCATTTTCACAATTTCACCCACTGCCGCATGTTCATTGTGCTGGTGATGCGCAAACATTTTTTTTTCTATGCCAAGATGTTTCAGCAGTGTGGAACTGGTGCGGGTATCTTCGGCAAGGATGATATCCGCTTCCTTCAGCACACGTATAGCACGTAGCGTTATATCCTCCAGGTTTCCGATCGGCGTGGGGACAAGAAAGAGGCTGGCGTTTTTTCTGATGGCTTCCACCTGGGTTTATTTTGCTGCGGAGATCACCTTTACGGCATCGCTGTTATTCCCGATGATGAGCATTCTTTTCCCGTTAACCCTGATCAGCTGCATGCTTCTCGCATCCTTGTCGTTAAAGAAACCGCTTTGTGTTACAGGCACCGACCGGAAGTTTCCTTTTCCGTCACCTTTTAAAAAATTACCGATCGAGGCATCATACCGGCCTGTTTCCACTTCCGTTACATACGAATTCCCAACCATCACTGCATCCATATTTCCGTCGCCGTCGAAATCATCACATACAATGGCATTGACAGGCGCAAACTGCGTTGCCAGCGGCAGCGCTTTCAGGTTGAATTTTCCGTTGCCAAGGTTTTCCATGTAGCTGGTTGAAAAAGTCCTGCTGTATAAAACAGTGGCCGTATCCACCTGCTCCTTTTTAAATACATCATAAATGGTTGCAGAAGCATAGGGTTCATACCGCAGGTATTTTTTCCTGAGTGACCGCATCTGGTCAATCATCATGTCGCGGCTGTGGATGGGATAACTCTTACCCTGTATGTAATAGCACATCACGGCATCCAGGCTTCCGTTGCCGTCAAAGTCATTTGCATAAACGCATGCCGGTTCATTCGCGCTGGCTTTGATCCTGGAATTCAGCCCGAGGTTTCCAAGGATGTAATCCTGGTCTCCGTCGTTATCAAAATCACCGGCAGCGATGCTGTTCCACCAGCCGTCTGAATTTTCAAGTCCGGATCCTGAGGTGGAAGAAATGAGCTTCCCGTTTTCATTTTTATACACAGCAATTTTCATCCACTGGCCGGCAACGATCAGGTCGGGTTTTTTGTCGCCGTTAAAGTCAGTCCACATGGCCGTGCAAACAAGTCCCGGATGCATAAGCTCCCTGCATACCGATTCAGTTACATCGCTGAAAGTACCTTTATTGTTATTCAGAATATAGCTTCTCGGAGCAAGCGGATATTTCCCGGAGAGTATCCTGCCGCCGACAAAGAGGTCCTGGTCCCCATCGCCGTCATAATCAGCCGCCGTTACACAGGACCCGCTGGAATGCTCCTGGGGCAGTGCATTCACCTGCTTGGCAAAAACGCCTTTTCCATTATTAACATAAAACCTGTCCTGGTATTCAGGGGCGTTTTCATCAAACTCATTACCGCCGCTCACCACATAGAGGTCCAGGTCACCATCCGTATCGGCATCAAAAAGCAGGGCGCCGGTATCTTCATATTTTTTATCCTGTTCCAGGAACGGGCTCTGCTGACGTATAAACTTACCGTTAGCCTGCTGAAAATAAATGGCTCCGGCAAAGCCTGTTGCCCCGCCGATAAAGACATCGTCCTTTCCATCCCCGTTCATATCGCCGGTGGCAATGCAGGGTCCCGCCTTTGAAAACTGCTGGGGAAGCATGGGTTCACGCTTGAAATCAATATAGCTGTTTTCCTTATGCACGAAATTTATTCCCGATGCGGCAGTGGCATCACTGAATAAATACTCCGGCCTGGGCTTCGGTGCCGCATTAACGGTTGTTGTATTTTTTTTGTCAACCACGAGCACCTGGTCGGCTTTGACGTTTTTCAGTATTTCCGTCTTACCGTCGGCCCATTTTACTTCCACTTCCGGAATTTCCGTGATGCTCCCCAGTCCGAAATGAATCCTGTTTTCCGAAGCGGAATAATATCCGCTGTTGGGGTTGAACATTTTACACTGCATGCTGTCGCCGTTCACCAGCGTGATGCAGGCATCCACACCCAGCGGGTTCTTTTCATCGCCCTTAAGCCTGAACTGGATGTAATGGTTTTGACTTTGCTGTTTCGCATTGTTCCTGTAAATGGAAGCCTCTTTGTCGATGTTGTTGACCACAATATCCAGGTCGCCGTCATTGTCAAGATCCGCTGCTGCAGCTCCGTTAGCAAAGCTGATTTCCGTGATGCCCCAGGCTGCGGACCTGTCAGCAAAAGTAAGGTCGCCGTTATTATGATAAATATAATGACGCAATGGCGTGGAGGGGACCTTGTTCATCAGGTCGTAAAAATGCTTGAACTGCCCGATGCCGCCATGCTGGTTGATCGAGTCAAGGAAATATCTTGAATAATCCAGGTTGGTCAGGTCCTTACGGTAACCGTTTGCCACAAAAAGATCTTTCCAGCCGTCATTGTCAAAATCTTCAAAAAGGGGTGCCCAGCTCCAGTCGGTGTTTGAAACGCCGGCCAGCTGTCCAATCTCACTGAATGTTCCGTTGCCGTTATTCAGCTGAAGGTTGTTTCTCATATACTGGTAGCCGTATCCATAGGTCGATGCCAGGCTGAAATCATCAAGCCCCATCGGCCCGCGCAACATTTTTTGCCTGAAATTATCTTCGGCAAGCATATCCAGTGTATACACATCCATCAATCCGTCATTGTTGAAATCTGCTACCTGGCTTCCCATGCTTGAATTGCTGGTATGCTTAAAATATTTATCCAGGCTTTCGGTAAATGTTCCGTCTTTGTTGTTAACATATAAAAAATCAGGCGCCAGAAAATCATTGGTGACGTAAAGGTCGGGCCAGCTGTCCTGGTTCACATCAATCACGGCAGCATTAAAACCAAATGCTTTGTTATCCACCTTTGCTTTCATGGTGACATCCGTAAAAGTATTGTTGCCGTTGTTGCGGTACAGCCTGTCGCTTACCAGCTCTCTTTCCATATCAGGCTTGAAAAGTACAGTGGTCGCATTCGTATAATCAAGGGGTGAGTTCACCAGGTACATGTCAAGGTCGCCGTCTTTATCATAGTCGAAAAAAGTGGCATTGTTGGAGCTGCTTTTGTCATCGAGCCCGTACGCTTTGGCCTGCTCGGTGAATGTCAGGTTCCCGTTATTGATATAAAGCAGGTTGGCTCTTTTTTCAGGTGGAAACTTGCCGGCCTTGCAAACATATATATCAAGAAATCCATCAGCATTGATATCAACAGTGGTCACACCCGTGCTGAGTGACAGCCTTGGCAGGATGCCTGCCTTTTGGGTAATGTCTTCAAACTGCATGTTGCCCCGGTTGAGGTAAAGCTTATTGTCGGTATTCACGGCGGCAAAAAATAAATCCGGTAATCCGTCATTGTTAAAATCACCGATGGCAACACCGCTTCCGTTATATATGTATTCGTAGGTCATGACCAGCTCATCGGTATCCAGGATCCTGTTGTTAAAAGCAACACCGGTCTGATCTGCAGTGAGCTGCGAAAAAAGTGGCGCTGAAACGGGTTCCGGCTTTTTTTCTTCCTTTTTATTTTCTGAACAGGAGAAAAAAATAATTGCTAAAATGTACAGGATCCGGGGGTGATTCATATGGTTATTGGGAGTTATGAGTTGGGAGTTATGAGTTGGGAGTTTGAGTTGGGAGTTTGAGTTGGGAGTTTGAGTTGGGAGTTTCAGGTGATCTGGTAATACATTCAAACGGGCCATTCCGGTTTTCTGAGCTCTTTTTTTTCCGACAGTTTCTTTTTGGTTTTCATCCTTTCCTGTTTTGCTTTTTCAGGAACGCCGGAAGGAATTCGTTTTTTCTTTCGCTGAAGACTCTTCCTTATCAGTTCCAGGAATTTTTCATTCACTTTCTTTTTATTGATCAGCTGCGTCCTTCCCTCCTGGCTTTCAATCCGCAGCGTACCGGCTGCACTGATCCTGGATGCAAGCTTTATCGTGATCATTTTTATTTGTTCCGGTGTCAGCGCTGCCGAATCAGCAACATGAAAGATCAGCTCCACCCTTGAAGAAACCTTGTTGACATGCTGGCCTCCCTTCCCGCTGCTGCGCGATGTGCGGTACGTAACTTCCTTTAAAAGCTTTGCTTCATCCGGTATCATTGATCTGTGGCTCTTCCCAAAAGAGGTGTTACAAAGTAAATAAATAATTGATCACCATCATTTTAAAAAAAGTAAAATCAATCATTAATGAGCAAAGAAAAAGCAGCATGACTGGTCGCACAAAAAAGCACGTTTACCAGTTATCCTTTTGGGGCTTTACAAGCGCCTGACCCATGCCTTTCTGCAGGTCTTTGATCAGCTGTTTCATGAGCTGTTCCGTCTGCTCAAGATAGTACGGATAAGACGGCTGATAGCCGGGCTCATCGGCTTTCATCCATTTTTCAACAGGGAAATAGGATTTCTGCTTCCAGTTGATATCCGTTATGACATAACGGTAGCGGTTATCCTTAAATTCAAGTGTGAGCGTATATTCGATAAGTCCGGCTTCGGTGATGATCCCTTTTTTGTCGGCCTCATTTTTAATTTTCAGCCTTGCTTTGCATACCATCTTACCACCAACAGTATCCCTTTCCCTGATCACATCAGAAGGATTTTTGTAATATTCATTGGCCCAGATAAAGGCCCGTTGCTGCAATTCCTTCTTACTGACCTGCGGAACATTTACCACTTCCTTATAACTCACCAGCCGGGTTACTTCGTCTATTGGCATTTTCGAAGGACCTGCCTGCTGCCCGTAAAGGGAGGAGCCGGAAAATAAAATGGTGAGAAGAATTAGCGGAATAAACGAATGGCACCTGATCATGCTGTTACACTTTAAGGGAGATTAAATCTGAACCTGGCGTGTAAATATAGTAAACTTAAAAAAATATGCCCTGGTATTTGCGTGTAAGGAATTCGGCCGGAATGATCAGCTGTTGACCTGGATTTTGAGCTTGGTTCCGGGACGCAGGTTTTTATTGTTATAGATCTTGTTTGCCTTTTTTATTTTTTCAACAGATCCTGAATATCGCTGGGCAATGTTCCATAAGGTGTCACCCGGCTGAACAATGTGGTAAACGAATTTTTCATTCAGCGATTCATCAGCAGCCGGCCTGACAGGAGTTTTTTTCTGAGCCGGTTTGGCTGTTGCAGCCGGTTTCTCTTTGGAAACTGCTACCGAGCTGGTATCGTAATCCGTTGGATTGCCGTTGATGGCAACCGTTTTTTCAACACGCTGATAAATTACGAGCCGTTGTCCCGCCTTCAGATGCGATGACCTCAGCCTGTTCCATTTTTTTATCTCTCCTGCATAACAGTCGTAACGGTCGGCGATGGAATAAAGCGTTTCACCTTTCCTTACCGTATGCTGCTTTTTTGCTTTGACATAAATTTTCCTGACGCCCTGGTTTGAGCTGTCGTTATCAGGCTGGCTCAGCACCGTACTGTTGTTGCCGATATTCCTGTTTAAGCTGTCCGAAATCATACGGGCCATCAATGAATCCGGAGTAACCATGTCACCCAGCTTTCCGAGTCCCAGCAGCTGATAATAATTATTCATCATATCGGCCACGATCAGGTTTCTCGTATAGGGGCTCCGTGCGCCAAGCACAATGCTGATCAGCCGGTGACCGCCGCGGTTGGCCGTAGCCACCAGGCAGAAACGTGCATTTTTTGTATAACCGGTTTTCAAACCGTCCACTTCTTTTGGATATTCAATCACCATCCCGTTGTGGTTCCTGTAAGTAACAGCCTTGCCTCCCGGCTTAACTGTAATATATGGCTGGCTGGTGATGTCGAGCATTTCCTGGTATTTGATCAGCTCCAGTGCAAGGATCAGCAGGTCATTTGGTGAAGAGCTGTTGTCAAGCTCGCCTGATATAGCCGGAAGTCCCGAAGGGTTTGAATAAAACGTATGCTCCATTCCCAGCTCCGTACACTTTTCATTCATCCGCCTGATAAAAGGCTCAAGGTCGCCTCCTGCCAGCTGCTTGCCAATCCAGACCGTTGCCTCATTGTTTGAATTGACCATGGCCATGCGCATGAGGTCCTCCAGTGTGTATTTCTGCTGAACGCTGTACCTGGTTTTATGCTTTCTTCCCCGGTAAAATTCTCTTGACACGGTTACCACATCGGTCCAGCTGGCTTTTCCCGATTTGATGTCCTCCATGGCCAGCAGCCCTACCATCATTTTTGTTAACGAAGCAACCGGGTAAGCGTAATTCATGTCCTTTTCCCAAACCACCACCTTGCGGTCCAGGTCGTAAAGCAACCCGGCGCGGATCGCATCTTCGTTAGTCATTAGCCCGTCGACCGGATCCTTTATAAAAGGTGAAAAAGTACAGGCTTTGACTTGGGTGGAATCGGGAGTAGATGCTGTAACCGGCTGATTAACAGCCTGTACCGCAATCATTGCTCCCAATGATAAAATAAAGCTTACCATATACCTGATGTCTTTCATTAAGTAACCCCCGGAATTCGTTGGTTTGCAATGATAACTAAAATACATGGTGGAGAATTTGGTTTGGGTCCTTATTTTAAACATAACTGTGTTAATATCAACATGCAGAATATGTATACTTAAAAACAGGGCAAATGTTACGGATTAACCGGCCTCAGCGGCATTTATTGCAATTTACAAAAATTATGGCCGGAAAGAAGTTTATTGCAGGTTTAAACACATCAAAAAGTTGAAAGTTAAGATGGGCCTGGAATTAGTTTTTATCATTGATTGTATTAATTATCAGCTATATATGTGATTTGTTCCCGGAAAAACCGGTTAAATTATTGCCAAAACCTTACACATGATCAGGACAAATATTTTCCAACAATTGGCATGCGCCTGCCCATGCCGAATGCTTTTGGTGAAACCCGCAGCACCGGGGCAAACTGCTTGCGCTTGTATTCGTTGCTGTTCACCATTTTCAGAATTTTCAGCACGAGGGACCTTTCGAACCCGGCGGCGATAATTTCTTCCGGACTTTTAAATTTTTCAATATACAGGTTCAGGATTTTATCCAGCACTGCATAGTCGGGAAGTGAATCGCTGTCCTTTTGCCCCGCTCTCAATTCAGCGGAAGGAGGTTTGGTGATGATGTGACCGGGAATTATTTCCTTATTCCTGTTGATAAATGCAGCCAGCTCATACACCTGCGTCTTGTAAAGGTCGCCGATCACGGAGAGACCTCCGCACATGTCGCCGTACAGGGTTCCATAACCGACGGCAAGCTCGCTTTTATTGGAGGTGTTAAGCAGGATGTACCCGAATTTATTCGACATGGCCATTAATAACGTACCCCTTATACGTGCCTGGAGGTTTTCCTCCGTGGTGTTGAACGGAAGCCCTGTAAAGGCTTCAGCAAGTGTTCCCATAAACCCTTCATAGAGCGGATTCAGCTGGAAGGTGCGGTGTGGCGACTGCAGGTTTCTGCACATTTCCAGCGAGTCGGAAACGGAGTGTTCGCTTGAAAAAGCGGAGGGCATCAGCACCGACAGCACTTTGTCGCTTCCCAATGCCTCAGCGGCAAGCGCAAGCACAACGGCTGAATCTATCCCGCCGGAAAGTCCGAGGATGGCGCTGCTGAATTCCATTTTCCTGAAATAATCCTTCAGTCCAAGCAGCAGTGCTGCATGAATTTTTTCCACGTCACCGGCAGGATTTTGCCGCATGGTTTCGGGTGATGAGGTGTCGAAAACGGCGAAGTCCTCTTCAAAAAAACGCAGCTGCGCCACCAGTCCTCCATTGCTGTCAATGACCATCGACCCGCCATCGAAAACAAGCTCTGTCTGCGCTCCCACCTGGTTCACATAGTAAACCGGCAGGTTGTATTTGACTGCATTTTTCTGCAGGATTTTTTTTCGCTCTTCCTCATGACTGTAGTTGAATGGTGAGGCGGCCAGGTTGATAATGAATTCGGGATTTTGTTTCACCAGCTCATCCATCGGACAAATCGTGTATAACGGATCGTCATAGATGTTCCAGAGGTCCTCGCAAACCGTCAGCGCAAAGTGGCTTCCCTTGTAATTGATAAGCTCCGTGTTTTTTCCAGGCTCAAAATACCGGTACTCGTCAAAAACATCGTAAGTTGGCAGCAGGCTTTTGTGCACCAGCTTCTGAATTTTGCCATCGCTGAGAAACCATGCTGAATTAAAGAGATTTTTACCGTCCAGCACGGGATTGACGGAGGGCGCACCCACAATGGCCGCAATGCCATTACACTGACCGGCAATTTTTTCAACCGCTTTTTTACATTCTTCAATGAAATGGCCGAATTCCAGAAAATCAAGCGGCGGGTATCCGCACACACTGAGCTCGGCAAACACCACCAGGTCGGCGCCCGAAGATTTGGCCTTATGGATGGCGGAAATTATTTTATCCGTATTCTGACTGAAATTACCGACGTGATAATTCAGCTGGGCAAGTGCGATTTTCATAATAACAATAGCTTCAGCCAGCCGGAAGCCAACCTTAAGGCGCCGCGAAGATAAAAAGAAAAAAGGCTGCTGCCATACATGGATAGAAACACTACTACAAGGCTTCAGGAATCAAAAGTCCCCTTCAGGGGATTTAGGGGTTTCATATTACTAATGCCTTTCGGCCTGCCGTGAAGCCAGTCTCAAAGCGCCGCGAAGATAGGCAGAAAACAATCCTGCTGCGACACAATTTACCTGGCGGAAATGAACAGTTTAAAAATTCCGCACAACGCAGTACAAGGAAATTTTTAGAGGACCTTTAAAAATAAACGCCGATGTTGAGGCCCAGGCCATTGCTCCGGGCATCAAAATTAGGTTCTGTAGTGCTGATCACATCCAGGAATCCATTGCTGAAATAAAGCGAAACAAGAAGTGATAAATCCTGGCTCATGGCATATTCGAGCCCGGCCTGGAAATGCAGGGTCAGGTTATACATGGCGATCTGACTCCTTACATCATCCTTATCTCCGTCCGAAGGTTTATAATCACTTACATTCGTTCCCCGGGCCCTGATGTTAAAGCCATTTTCAAAACCCAGCACCCCGAAATACCTCATATAGCCGATCTCATTCGTTTTCATCTTCAGGGCAAGCGGAACCTGGATATACTGCAGGTTGTAGGTGACGGGAAAAGTGGATGGAATGCCGTCTGTTTCATCTACCTCCAGCTTACCTCCCCGGTACACCACCTCTACGCCGGTAGCCAATGCATAATTACGGCTGAAATTATAGTCGAGCATCAATCCATAAGAAAATCCTAATTTTGAACCGTTGGGATGAACATTCGCTGAGTTTGCTTTCATCCAAACCACGGCAGGTGCGATTTTGAAACCAAGGCGAACCCGTTTGAAATTCTGGGATTTGGAGGGGCTTTCCGTTTTCGGGGCAGGGACGGTAGCGGCAGTCGAATCAGTTGCCTGTCCGTAAAGTGCTGTGCTGCAGAGCAAAGCTGCACACGCAAGCATGTATGATCCTTTATTCATATTATAAAATATTTTAAGTGCAATGTTAATCAAAAAAACTGTCTTCCTTTATTTTTCATTGCTGATATTTTCAGCCATTGGCCTTTTCCAGTCGTGTAAAACGGATCACAGGAAAATTGATACGGACACCATCTCCATCCATGCAGGTTTCAGCAGGTTCGACCATGACCTGTTCAGCATGCCGCAGCCGGTTACTGTTGATGAAGTTGCTGGTTTAAGAAAACGGTACCCTGCTTTTCTCGATTTATACTGCCAGCGCATCATCCATATTCCTGTTGACAACGATTCGGTGATTGCGGCCAACCTGACCCTGTTTATTGGTGATGTGGATGTAACCTCCATTTACAAAAAAACGAAAGAGGTTTTTGCTGATACGAAATGGCTGGAAGCGGAGCTGATGGAAATGCTGAAATATTACCAGCACTATTTTCCAGGTGAAAAAGTTCCCGATATCATCACTTACATTTCCGTATTTAATTATACCGTCATCACCACCGACAGCGCTTTGGGTATCGGGCTGGATATGTACCTCGGAAAAGACTGTGAATTTTATCCGGCGCTGGGCCTGCCCAAATACATGACCGACAAGCTTTCGAAAGAATACATCGGCCGCGATGCCGTGAAAGCCATTTACCAGAGCAATTATGATCCCGACCAGGTGGGGACGGAATTCCTGAGCCAGATCATTTACAACGGCAAGCTGCTTTATCTCACCGACATGCTGCTTCCCGAAACTTCCGACACCATCAAAACCGGTTATTCAGCAGAACAGCTGAAATGGGTACAGCAAAACGAAACAAACATCTGGGGATTTATGATCGAGCATGACCTGCTTTACAGCAAGGAGCCTTCGCGTTATATACGTTATATCAACGACGGCCCGGGAACGCAGGGGTTGCCAAAAGAAGCCCCGGCCCGGCTTGGCGCCTGGATCGGATGGCGGATTGTAGATGCCTATATGAAAAAACATGAAGGGATGACCCTTGCCACACTCCTGAATGAAAAGGATGCACAGAAAATTTTAAGTGAATCGGGGTATAAGCCGGCCAGGTAAAACGGTCGTAAAAGTCAGCGGCTCAATCAGCAAGCTCTCCGATAATCTCCGCTATCTTTTCAAAAGCCTGTTTGTCTTTCAGCACATACTGCTCAGCGCCTTTTTGAATGGTTTGCAAAGCAGTGCCATACTTCTCGCTGCTCGAAAGCATGATGACATGAATATCGGGATAGTGCTTTTTAATCTGCTGCAGGATCTCCATTCCGTTGGCCGCATCGCGTGAAAGGGAATTGAGGTTGTAATCGAGAATAATAATGTCGGGCTGCTCGGCAATGTGTTTCAGGCATTCTTCCCCTGTTTTGAAAGCGCTTACCTGGTGCGGAATATTCCTGGTAAGATAATCCCGCAGTGATTCGGCCAGTAAAGGATCATCATCCACCACAAATATTTTTTTTGCTTTCTGAAATTCCATAACAATGATTTACATGGTAAAAGTACGAATGAATTTCAATAAAACAATGCCTGCATCCGGTGAGGATTATGCAACCGGCAAAAACGGAGCAATTATTCTTTCAATACCTTCCCCGACCACACTTTACCAGCCCTGTCGGTTATTTTATAAAAATACATCCCCGGTGCAAGCATGGCTGTATTGATATTCGCCGACAGGCTGAAGCTTTGCACCAGCACCTTTGCACCGAAAGCATTGTATAGCTGAAGCGTATATTCCTGCTGATTTCTCATGTTGATCTTCAATTCATCGTTAAATGGGCTTGGATAGCATATCATAAACTTAATGCTGAGGTCTTGAATACCTGATGGTGAGGGAATTGAATGACAGGTATCTGTAACACCAATACATGTCATTGAATCACTTGAAAGGCAAATGTCATCAATATAATAATAAGACCGAATGAAAGAAGTACTAAATACTATTGAATATTGCGTATAAATACTATCAAAATAATTACCAAAGGCTATATAATTATATGCTGAATCTGCGATAAAACTTCCACTTATTTTGGTCCAATTTAGTGTATCAACAATTATTGAATCTGAATAAAACATGGCAGTATTGTCTGTTGCTGGTGAGGAATCGGTAATTGTGCTGTAAGGAACGGTACTCAGTTTACAACCAAATTTGTTAGAACCAGAAATTTGACCACTAATTGATCCCAAATTCAGATAGAAGGAAACAAAATACTTAACGCCAATAGTTAACGTTGAATCGAGTTTGGTTTGTAAATATTCACGATAATAAGGGAAGGCTGAATCATATGTAATTAATCCTGCATATGCACAGCCGGAATGGGAATACTGGAATCCAAAATAATTATCTGGTACAGAATAAACATTTAATGGTGCACATGAATTATATGAATCAGGGGTATTTTCCACTCGCTCCCAGCCATGGGCGAATTCAACTGCAAATAAATCAGGACATGAATCCATTACTTCAAAGCCAGGGTTTTGAATCAAATTTTGAGAAAAGACAGCATGCCATTGGATTAAAAGCAAAAAACTGCTACCATAAATCAGCTTTGAAAGGTGTTTCATTTTTAAGTGTGAAAAAAGTATTTACTCTTTCAATAATTTCCCAGACCACATCTCACCTCCACTGTTAATTATTTTATAGCAATATATGCCCGGCGCCAACATCGCTGTATTGATGCTGGCTGACAGGGTGAAGGTTTGTATAAGCACCTTGGCTCCGAAAACATTATACAGCTGTAGCGTATATAGCTGCTGACTTCCCATGCTGATCTTCAGTTCATCGTTAAAAGGGTTTGGGTAAACCAGGTTATGTTTTTCTTCCTGCTCATCAATGCCGTTTGGCGTATAACAATTTTGTGAAACGGAAATGCAGGTGGTAGAATCAGATGAAAGACAGACGTCGTCAATGTAGTAATAAGTAATCAAATGAGATCCGGTATCACTATATTGCACGTGTGCACTATCAAAGAAGCATCCGAAAGCTATATAATTATAAGTTGAATCAGCAATAAAACTGCCACTGATATACACCCAGGTAACAGTATCAGTAACAATGGAGTCTGTAAAGAAATTTGCAGTATTATCAATTGCCGGACTTCCGTCCGTTAATCCGTTTCCAAATGAATTTACGGAAAGCTTACATCCAAATTTATTTGTACCGGTCCAGGATCTGTTTGTAGCATCACCAAGATTCAGATTAAATGATAAGTAATATTTGCTTCCAATTAACAATGTTGAATCCAACCTGGCCTGAAGAATTTCTCTGTAGTTTTCCGTGTGATAATCAAAACAAAATAATCCTTCATATCCACAACCACTATGTGCTAACTGATGTCCAAAATAATTATTAGGCACAGAAGTTATATTTAATGGAGCACATGAATTATAATAATCTGCATGGCCCTCAATATTTTTCCAAAAAAGAGCAGTTTTTAACAATTGATTAGGACATGTATCATATACTTCAAACCCGGGGTTGGGTATTAGATTTTGTGAAAAGACAGCATGCCATTGGATTAAAAGCAAAAAACTGCCTGCAGATATCAGCTTGGGAAGTGGTTTCATTTATTACGTGTAAAATTAATTATTTAACACCTTCCCTCAACATCATTTTTTCAACGTATTTATCACCCTGAATTCAATGGGAGTAGCTGCTTCCGTTTTATTTTGTATTTTTGTGATCCTTTCGATTTTTGCCAGTAAACCTTTCATTTCTCAACCAATTATTTACACTTCCACATGACTAAAAAATTAAACTCATGCATTTTCCTTTCCGGCGTACTTTTGATGTTCGCGCTTAAACCTGCCTCCGCGCAGCAAAACAGCCTGATGTTCGACGGCGTTGATGATAAGGTAGTTGTCCCTGACAATGCGCTTTTCAATTCACCCAATGCGCTTACCCTCGAGGCATGGATCTATGCCACCCAATGGAAAACACAGTCGTACCAGGGCACCATCATCAGCAAGGATCAGAATAACACTTCGGGCTATGTGCTCCGCTGCGGTGACAATGGCAAGCTCAGCTTCACCGTCGGGGCAGCAGGCTCGTGGATGGAAGTGAAAAGCGCTTCCCTGATGCAGGCCAACAAATGGTACCATGTAGCCGGCATTTTCGACAATGGCACCATGACCATTTATATCGACGGTCAGCCCGTGGGAACCACCTCCTCCAGCCCCATCACCACTTCCACAGTTGATTTGCAGATAGGCGAATGTGCAGGATTTGCCGGAAGGGTTTTTCAGGGATACCTGGATGAAGTACGCGTGTGGAACGTTGCACGTACGCAGGCCGAGATCCTTGCCAATGATACGGTGAACCTTCCGAACAACGAACCCGGACTTGTTGCCTACTATAAATTCAACCAGATATCAGGCACCACTACGCCGAATGAGATCACAGCCACATCAAACTCCACCGGCACGCTTGTCAATTTCGGCGCCAGCCCCTGGGGTCCCGGCTATGCACTGCCAGGTCCCGATCTGGCCGCCACTGCGGTGATCTCACCGGATGTGATCACCTTCTTTGGTGGTTCCTCGCGCGTGCGTGCGAAATTTACCAACTTCAGCCCCGATACGGTCAGCACTTTTTCGGTAGGATACCAGCTCAATGCAAATCCTGTTATCTCTGAAAATGTCGTGAAATTGCTTCAGCCGGGCGAGTCGTTTGAATATGCATTTCATGAAGTTGTTGAAGGAGCAGGCGCAGTGAATGTGCTTAAGGTTTTTGCATCGCTTCCCACCGACAGCAATCCGTATAATGATACTGTTAGCTATGACATCATTCAGCCTGTATCGGGAAATTATACCATTCCTTTATTTACGGATGTGCGTCACGATTTTGGTGCAAACGGACAAACCCACCAGGCCAACCTTCCATTGCCTGATGAAAATACGGCCTTTTCGCAGATCCTGATGAACATCAACCTGACCTGTCCTGTCGGCGGCTGCGACCCCTGGGATCAGCCGGCGAAAATTTCATTGCTCAGGGATGGGCAGACTTATGAGCTTGCACGGTTTATCACACCATACAATAAAGCCTGCGGCCCGTGGACAGTTGATGTCACCAGCTTTAAATCACTGCTGCATGGCGCATGCAATTTTGAATCCTACATCCAGGTGTGGGGTACGCAGGGCTGGCTGCTGGATGTTTCGCTGACTTTTGTAAAAGGCAGCACTGCCCATCCGTATCAAAAGATTACCAGGCTGTGGGAAACCGACAACTGGGTGTATGGCGATCCGAATATTTCGTATGACCTTCCGGTGCAGAATGTAAACATCAACGCACTCACACAGGAGCTTGAATTCCGCATGACCAATTCCGGGCACGGCCAGGCCAATACCGACAATGCCGCCGAGTTTTCTCCAAAAACACATACGGTAGTCGTTAATGGCTCGAACGTGGCTTCGCATTATTTGTGGAAAGCCGACTGCAACATAAATCCATGCAGTCCGCAGAGCGGCACCTGGCAATTTTCACGTGCCGGTTGGTGTCCCGGTCAGGAAGTGCAGCCTTACCTGGTTAACCTGAATGCGCAGCTAACAGCCGGACAGAGCATGAGCTTTGATTATACGCTTCAGACCTATACCAACCTGCTCAATACGGGTTACAATGGAAGTTCTCACACAGAGCCGCACTATAAGATTCACGCTTTTGTGGTGGAGAAATCTGATACCTACCTGGAAGATTCCTCTTATATCAATGGCGCTGCAGTCAGCATCAGCTTCCCGCTCGTCAACAACGACCTGAGCGCTGCAACCACTGTGAAAGCCTGGATTAAAAATACGGGAACCACCGTGATCAGCCAGCCAACTTTATACTATTTTGTAAATGGTGTTCAGGGAGCGCAGGAAAACCCCAGTCTTACTTTAAACCCCGGCGACAGCACCGAATACGTTTTTACGGCCACTGCCAACCTCACCCCGGGCAGCCTGGTAAGCCTTGCCGTGCTGCTTGATGCCGCCAGCGACCAGGCCAGCAGCGATGATGTGGCTTCCATTATTATCAACGGTGCAACGGGTATTGATGAAGAAGCTGAAAATGAAATTTCCTTTAGTGTTTACCCGAATCCATCCAATGGGGAGATCATCCTGAACGCTTACATCGACGATCCACAGGCAGAGTTCAGCATTACAAGCCTGCTGGGAGAAACATTATTTCATTCCACGCTTTCCAAAAGCGAGCTTGCCAAAGGTTACCAAATAAATCCGGGTGTTGAGTCAGGAACGTATATCATACAGTTACAGTCCGCATCCGGCTCATTATTTAACAAGCTGATGATCGTAAAGTAATCAGCCTGTTCCTCCAAAACAGCGTCTTAACATGAAAAGGACAGCAGAAGGGGAAGAATTTATTGCGCAGTCGGTTTTCAGGATGGAAGAAAGCAGGACCAGGATTGCAGCCTGCCTGCAACAACTCAATGACCAGGAAATCTGGCAGCGGCCCAATGCACATTCAAACAGCACGGGCAATCTTATCCTCCACCTTTGCGGCAACATCACCCAGTATATTATTTCTTCTCTGGGCAGCAGGCCTGACAGCCGCAACCGCGACGCTGAATTTATGGCAACCAGCGGTTACACGCGGAAGGAGCTTTCGGATCAGATCAATTCTACCATAACAGATGCCATAAACGTAATCAGGCAGCTGAGCAGTGATGAGCTGACCAGGGTGCGGGAGGTACAGGGCTTTTCACTCACAGGAACCGGCGTTATCCTGCATGTGGTGGAACATTTGTCCTACCATACAGGCCAGATCGCATTCTGGACCAAGCTGCTTAAAGACAAAGATCTTGATTTTTACAAGGGTGTTGATCTGAATGTGAAAAACAAAACCAGGTGAATATTACCGTCCCGGTTTGAAATAAAATGCAAACCAGAGTCCTGTAATTCCCCAGTTGAGGAAATTATCTGCGATCATGTCCATGGTAAAGTCCCATGGCATGGCCATCCAGTTGAACTGGATAAGCGGTCCGCAGGCGTTCAGGAACAATCCTGCAACCAGTGTGAGCCACCACCTGCCGAAGAAGCTTTCCGTTACCGAAAAGGCCGGCGCGAGCATGATACAGATGGCAAGCGATGCCAGCAGATTAAATAAAAGTCCGCGCAGCATGGTCATGCCGCCCATATTATACCCCTCCTTTAAATAGTAAATTGTTGCCATCGGCTTGCCGGCATTAGCCTTCATCATTGCTTCCGACGATGCAAGGTATTCTTCCGAAAAGGAAGTAATCTGCCTGTTATCTGCCATGGGCATGGAATACGCCCGTGACTCAAACTGGTTATCGGCCATGATTTGCAGCAGTGTATCCTGCGCAGGGGTATGCATAAATGTGTGCACGTGCAATGGCAGTATGGCCCAGGCAAGGAAACTCCAGGTAAAGAGGATGATGCCTCCGACCAATGTTCCGATCAAAATTTTTTTCATGTGTATTTTTTTAGATGAGTGATGATATGTTTTGGAATTAATTCAGCACGTTAAAAATAATCTCCTCCAATTGCCATCTTGCGCGATCAAATTTATAAATTTTCACAAAATGGATCATATCATGTAAAATTTCCATCATACCGGCAGGTATACCATGGTTTAACCTATATTTGCATGAACCGCAAATCTTAAAGAATTCCATGACTTTCTTCAGAGATATTCTTTTGGCTTTTATTATGCTCTTTTTTTGCACTACGGGAAAATCGCAGCATTCCTTTATAAAATCCATGTCGCTCACTTCATCGGGGGCTGAACTGCGCATTTATCCGATGCCTGATGAGGGATGGGTTATTATTACTTTAGACAGCCTTAAGCTGGTTCGGTACAACAGGTGCGGCGTCAGCCAGTGGAGCCGGAAATTTGATTTACCCAACTCAACACCCGGCATGCGTGATTTTATCAAAACCAAAGCCGGCAACTTTGCCCTCCTCACACGCTATGACAACGGAAGTGTTGCTGTTTCCGTCATAACGCTGATTGATGCAAACGGTAATGTCATCTGGTGCAGATCAATTGGAGGATCGCCATATGAACATTATTGCTACACCATCAGTGAAGACCATCAGGGCAACCTGGTTATTTTCGGCAACGTCGGAAATGTATTTACCCTGGAATCCTATAATGTCATCTTCAAAATGAACTTATCGGGAAATATCATGTGGTCCAATTTCTATGACCATGGCGGGACCTGGGGTGGTGCGATTGTAACTTCCGACAACGGTGTGCTGGCACGTACGGGTGATATCTTTATCAAAACCGATGGCAATGGAAATGTACAATGGACTTCGGCAGTTTATGCAGCTTCCTATGATTATTATGCTCCGCTGGAAGTAAGCGACGGTTACATATATACCGGTTTCAATAGTTCAGGAACGCAGTTTGCATGCGTTTACAAGCTGAATAAACAGGGGCAGCTGGTATGGAACCACAGGAAACGGACAAACTTTTACGGCCTTTCACCGCGGCTTATCCCTTTAACCAACGGTAATTTTATTGCTGTTTACCTGAACACCGGCACCACCAATTTAATTGAATTTGACAAGGATCTGCAGGTGATCAGTCAGGCAAAGCTGGGTGCAGCCAGCGGCATTTCGCTATACGCACGGAGCCTGTGCTTCACACCATCGGGCGTACCTGTTGCAGCCGGTCAAACTTCAGGCAGCGGCTTATTCTTCGCCCGGATGGACAGGCAATACCATACAGGCTGTGATGACGCGCTCCCCTCCATCAACCTGATACCGGAACCTGTCACACAGGTATTTATCCCGACATCACCCTTTCCCTATACGTTAAATGTCACTCCCCTCTCAATCCAGACTGACAGTTTCCCGGTAACTGAAACCACCATTTGCACTTTGCTGAAAACGCTTGATCTCGGACCGGATACTTCCTTATGCCAGGGTTCCACCATCACCCTTCAAAACCTGGATGGATTCCTGTTCGACAACTACCTGTGGTCAACCGGTGAAACAACATCAGCAATTACCATCAACCAGCCCGGCACTTACTGGCTTCTTGTAAATGATTCATGCGATGAAAACAGCAGAGGGGATACTGTTTTTATTACCATCAATGCTGTTCCTGCCGCAAACCTTGGCGACTGGATCCCCTTGTGTGAAAATACAACCGTCACCATGCATGCACCTTTGTGCAGCTCCTGTACCTTTACCTGGAACACAGGCAGTCATTCCGATTCGATGCAAACGGACCAGGAAGGATTTTACTGGCTGCAGGTTGACAACAACAAAGGCTGCATAACAGGCGACACCGTATTGGTTGATGAAGTCAAATGCGCCTGCACTTTATATGTTCCGAATGCATTTACACCGAACGGTGATGTGCGCAATGAATCGTTCAGGCCTGTTTATGATTGTGATATCAGTGATTATGAAATGAAAATTTACAACCGTTGGGGCGAATTGATTTTTATTTCCCGTAATCCTTCCGAGTCCTGGAATGGAAGATGGAAAAACGCCCCTGCTGTTGAAGGAATCTATGTTTATTTGATCAGCTATTCGCCAATGATAAAAGGAAGCGTACAGCAGCCTGTTACAAAAACAGGTACCGTTGCAGTTATCTATTAAATCAAATGCTGATTTTAATTTACGATTGCATGCCGTAAAACAACCCTTCCTTTTTTACTTTCCATCACTACAAAATAAATTCCTGAAGTAAGTCCGCTTGAAATATGGGTTTTTCCATTGGAAAGCGGATATTGTTCCTGCAGCCGGCCATCGGATGTGTAAATTTTTAAAATCACACCATCGCCCTCATATTGCTCTACGGTAAATTCATTGCCCGACGGATTTGGTCCGGAAATTACAGCATGGAAGTCATTCATATCTTCCACTCCTGAAGCCACGGTAACAGTAAACTGCGTTGAGTCAAAATCAAGGGGTATAATTCCAAATAGGCAGGCAGCAGTTGTGCCGGTGGTGAGCATATAATACACATCATACTGCCCTGCCGGCAAGGGAGGATACACAAGGGTGTCATAGTCAGTACAAAGCACGGGAAACGATCCCATGCAGTGCAATCCACCACCAGACAGTATATTTCCATTGATCCCGTCATTGAAAGTCTCGCCTTCGCAATTGCCATTCTGAAAATCGCACCTGATGTAAATGGTAATTAAATCGGCAGTGGTAGGATTAGCCGGTGAAATGGTGAAGGAGGTAATGGTTTGCGCTGAAACCTGAAGCACGGCACAGCAAACCAGCAGAACAAGTGTAAACCCTTTTTTCATGGTGATTAAATTTATGGTTAGATAAAATATTCATATCCCATTCGCACTGCAGTTTAGCACATGCAGGTTTGCTGAAAAGCCGGGCACTGCAGCGGGCGGGGCTCACCGGAACCGTATGAGGCTGCAGCACTTTTCAACTCAGTGTAACCGGGCGGATCACTGAAAAATAATATTCCATTTCAAAAATAAAAAAATAAAAGACAGGTACGTCCTGAAATGTTGATTTATTTTCCGGATCATTGATGTGATGCAAAAGTATGCTGCTGTTTACCAGCCCATCCATTTTTATTAATTTTAAGCCGGAATCTTCCCCATGCATAACTACGATAACCGTTACATCATCAACCGGCTTACGGCCTTGTGGGCCCTTAGCGAATCAGGGCTGGGCGGGGTGATGCATGCCATGAAAATTCCATTCACTGGTTTTTTTGTCGGGGGCTTTGCTGTCGTGCTACTGGCGCTTATCGCTCACTACAGCGGTCGAAATTTCAGGATCGTGCTGCAGTCCACCCTGCTCGTCATCCTCGTTAAAGCGGCTGTCAGCCCGCAGTCGCCGCTACCAGCTTATGTGGCAGTCGCTTTCCAGGGATTTGCCGGTGCCGTCATTTTTGCAGCTATACCGGCATTCAAACCTGCTGCCATCCTTTTTGGCTTTCTGGCGCTTACTGAATCAGCGCTGCAAAAATTCCTGGTCACCACGTTGATTTTCGGGAAATCGGTCTGGGAAGCATTTGACCTGTTTGTATCTTCTTTGTTGAAAGATCTCCGTCTTCCGGCTGACTTTTCATTCAGCATGCTGCTCATCGTAACATTTACCGCCGTACATGCACTCTGGGGAATCATCCTTGGTTACTGGAGCGCTCGTATACCAAAACAGTTAGCTGAACAATCCGAATCAGTTATTGCACGATACAACGCTGATCCTTCCCATGAAGTGGAAGCGGTATTATCGCACCGTAAAAAAAACAGGTGGCTTCCTGTGCTGTTTGTCCTGATTTTTATTGTGATGGTTTTTGTGATGGAAGGAAAAATGAGCAGGGGCATTTATGTAATTGCAAGGTCACTGGCTGTGGTGCTGCTGGTGTATGCACTGCTGAAACCACTGAGCTGGGTGCTTATCAGGCATGCGGAAGGGAAGTATAAAGCCAGTGTGGCCGGCCTCGTCGCCCAGCTGCCGGCGCTTAAAAACATGGTGAGGCCCGCTTACCGGATTGCATCGGCCTCTCATAAAGGTATCAGCAAATACAGGGCATTCATCATTAACCTGATTATCCTTTCACTCATGCAGCAGGAAAAACAAAACGATCTGCCATCATGAATCCTTCCGTTTATATTTTGTCGCAACCGGTGCAGACGGGAAAAACTTCTGCACTGATGCAATGGATCAGGACACAGGAAAGCGCCGCCGGCATCCTTACTCCCGATGTAAATGGCAAAAGAATGCTTTATGATATTGCATCCGGATCGTATTCGGAATTTGAGTCTGACGAAAAAGAAGCATTGGAAATCGGAAAATTCAGGTTCAGTAAAACAGCCTTTGCAAAAGCGCAGCAACTGTTACTCCAAGCTGCAACAAGGTCACCTGCCTGGCTGATCGTGGATGAAGTGGGCAAGCTGGAGCTGATGAAAAATTCAGGACTGGAACCGGCAATTTCGCAATTGACAGCCATGTACAGCCAGGGAAAAAATAATTCACGGCTGTTGCTTGTAATCCGTGAATCGTTGTTAAAGGATGCCATCAGTCATTATCAATTAGGGCATGCCGTTATTGTTCATGCCAGCTTTTTCAGTAAGCCGCTGACCGGCCTGGTCATGTGCGGCGGCAAAAGCACCAGGATGGGAACCGACAAGGCATTGATGAATTATCATGGCGAACCGCAGTTCATTTATATGTACCGGATGCTGAAAACGTTTATGGGCGGGGTTTTTATTTCATGCAACAAGGACCAGGTTGAAATGATGAATGCAGGATATCCTTTTATTCCTGATTCGGAAAAATATAGTAATGCCGGACCGATGACCGGTCTGCTTAGCGCCTTCCACCAGTTCCCTGATCAGCCATTCATGGTAATGGGTTGTGATTACCCGATGATTGATGATGATATTATTGTTGCACTCATGAAAGCACGCGATGATCAATATGATGCTGTTTGTTACCATGATGATACAACAGGTTTTGACGAACCCCTGGTAGCCATTTACGAAAGCAGCTGTCACCCGCTGCTTGAAACCTTTTATAAAAACGGCCAGACATCCCTCCAGCAGTTTCTAAAAGCTATAAATACCAGAAGAATTCAGGCAACTGATTCAATGAAAACTAAAAGTATTGATACGATGCCAGCATCGGAAGGTCTGAACAAATTTTTGCAGGACCGGGGAGGAAAAACACTCTGATTTGTTTCCGCATATTAATAAATTAACAATCCGGCATGTATGCTGACGCGCACCCGTGGCCCTAAAGGGCTCCAACGCACTATCTGCATTATATGATTATGATTAAATAGCTTTGATATGTAGTGGAGAAAAACTATCGACATTTGCGGGGTGGTGCCCTTTAGGGCCACGGGTGAGCGTAGGCGATGAAATTCGTCAGGGTTCCGTTTTTAATGCATCATCAGAGAATAAGAAGCAAACTGATCCATTACCTGCTTATTTCTATCATTGTTCATTTGTGACCGAATCCATACCTTTGAAGGATGATCAAATCGCTTGTATCGGCAACAGCCATTAAGAAAGTGCAGGGCGCATTGCATGCCGATGCTGATGATCTGCTGGCCGTGGAAGAGCCTTTGGAAATCAGGCTGGGTTACGGACCAGCTGACGACAGAAAGCAAAAGAGCATTTCAGTAACCATGCGCACTCCCGGTCATGATTTTGAGCTTGCAGCCGGATTTTTATATACGGAAGGCGTTATATCGGGTATGGACGATGTGGCTTTAATAAAGTACTGCTCAGCCCTGAATACAGTGGAAGACCATGATAACATCGTGCGGGTTGAATTGCATGAAACAGTTACTTTTGATATGACTTCACTGCAAAGGAATTTTTACACAACCTCCAGCTGTGGCGTTTGTGGCAAGGCAAGCATTGAAGCTGTAAGGACACTCATCAATAAAAAATCAGGCAGGCCCATGCAGGTTTCAAAGGCGTTGCTGATTTCACTTCCTCAAAGGTTACGGGCGGGCCAGCATGTTTTTGAACATACGGGCGGACTGCATGCTTCTGCTTTGTTTGATACCAGTGGTGCACTGGTCCTGGTTCGCGAAGATGTGGGCCGGCACAATGCGCTCGATAAAGTGATCGGCGCTGCACTGGCTCAGTCGTCAGATGCCGGAAAGAATTTTTCACTTGATCAGTATATTTTATTGCTCAGCGGACGGGCCAGCTTCGAGCTTATACAGAAAGCGGCAATGGCAGGCATCGGTGCGGTTTGCGCCGTTGGTGCGCCATCGAGCCTGGCGGTGAGCCTTGCTAAGGAATCCGGCATGACGCTGATCGGTTTCCTGCGCGAGAACCGGTTTAACATTTACTCCGGACAGGAAAGAATTATTTTGAATTAAAAACATATCCTCCAATGAAACTCAGAATCAAAGGAAATTCGCTTCGCATCAGGCTTACAAAAACGGAAGTCGACAACTTCGGAAAAAACGGACTGCTGGAAGAGCAGACCCGTTTCGGAAATGAAGTATTCACGTATGCATTGCAAAGCAGGGCCGCTGACGGCGGACTGGCAGCATCCATGGAAAAAAATAAAATCACCATGTGGGTTCCTGAAAAAATAAAAGAAGAATGGGTAAATACGGACGTGGTTGGCTTTCAAAATAAAATGGACATCGGCAATGGTGAACAATTGTTCCTGTTGCTTGAAAAGGATTTTGTCTGCATCGACAATACCTTTGAAGATCAAAGCGACAATTACCCCAACCCCAATGCCCTCTGCTGAAACAGATGAGTGATCAAAACGAACATCCTAACCCGGAAAACCCGGAAGCGTTTACGGGTCTGCGGCTCACTGAACCCAAACAGGCTGCTGCGGGTGTGCCGGCCGTGCTTTCTTCGGCAAAGCACATCTTCGGTGAAATGGATCCGCTGCGCGGCATCAGGGCGCTTGCCATGCTGAACCAGAAAGACGGCTACGACTGCCCCGGCTGTGCATGGCCCGATCCCGATCATAAGCGTTCATCCCTTACCGAATACTGTGAGAATGGCGTGAAGGCCATTGCCGAAGAAGCCACCACCAAAAAGCTGACCCCGGAATTTTTTGCAGCAAATTCCGTCGCCGCACTTTCGCAGCTCGATGATTATCACATTGGAAAAAAAGGACGCATTGCTTCACCCATGTACCTGGAAGCAGGTGGCACACATTACAGGCCGGTGTCATGGAGCGAATCGTTTAAAATCATGGCCCGTCATTTAAACCAGCTTGCATCACCTGATGAAGCAGTTTTTTATACATCGGGACGCACCAGCAATGAAGCCGCTTTTTTGTACCAGCTTTTTGTAAGGGAATTCGGTACCAATAATTTACCCGACTGCTCCAACATGTGTCATGAAAGCAGCGGAGTGGCTTTAACTGAAGCGTTGGGAATTGGAAAAGGCTCGGTAACGCTGGAAGATTTTTACCTTGCTGAAGTCATTATCATCCTCGGACAAAATCCGGGAACCAACCATCCGCGCATGTTGTCGGCACTGCAGCAGGCAAAAGCAAACGGCTGCAAAATCATTTCCGTCAACCCGCTGCCTGAAACAGGGCTCATTGGCTTCAACGATCCGCAGAAGCTCAAAGGCGTGCTTGGAATCAAATCACGACTCACCGATATTTTTCTGCAGGTGAAAATCAACGGCGACATGGCATTGCTCAAAGCCATTGAAAAAATATTGCTGGAAGAAGAATTAAAAAATCCGGGAACGGCATTCGATCCTGAATTTATTGCGAATCATACCGAAGGTTATCAAGCGCTTGTTTCCGGCCTGGATGCTTATTCGATGGAGGAATTGTCGGCAGCGTCCGGAATATCAACTGAACAGATTGCTGAAACAGCGGCGGCCCTTCTTCATAAAAAGAAAATGATCGCCTGCTGGGCCATGGGGCTGACACAGCATAAAAATGCCGTTGACACCATAAGGGAAATAGTGAACCTGCTGCTCCTCAAAGGAAGCATCGGCAAACCGGGAGCAGGAACATGCCCGGTGAGAGGCCACAGCAACGTACAGGGAGACCGTACGATGGGCATCTATGAAAAGCCGTCCGAAAAATTCCTTGAATCCATTTCCCGCGTCTTTGGTTTCAGCCCGCCTCCAAAGCATGGGCTCGATGTGGTGGACTGCATTCACGCCATGCAGCAGGAGAAGGCGAAGGTATTCATTGCCATGGGAGGAAATTTCCTGTCGGCCACCCCGGATACCACTTACACTGCTAACGCATTGCGTAAGTGCAGTTTAACCGTTCACATCTCCACCAAGCTCAACAGGAGTCATCTCATTACAGGTAAAGAAGCGCTGATCCTTCCCACTTATGGGCGCAGCGACAGGGACCTGATCAACGGGGAAGAACAGTTCATCTCCTGTGAAAATTCCATGGGTGTGGTACAGATGAGCAAAGGGAATCTGAAGCCGGTAAGCGATATGCTTATGAGTGAGTGTGCCATCGTTTGCAACCTTGCAATGGCAACGCTGGGATCGAAAAGCAGGGTGCCGTGGGATCAGTATGCAGTTAATTATGATCTCATCAGGGATGCCATCGAAAAAACAATTCCCGGCTTTGAGGATTACAACAGGCGGGTGCGGCAGCCGGGCGGATTTTATTTGCCCAATTCATCGAGGGAAGGAAAATTCACAACCTTCACAGGCAAGGCGCATTTCAATATTGCTGAGGTTACGTTGCAAAAGCTTGCTACGGGTGAATTGATGATGATGACCATCCGCAGCCATGACCAGTTTAACACCACCATTTACGGTCTCAACGACCGTTACCGCGGAGTAAACAACGAACGCAGGGTTATTTTTATGAATGAGGCTGACATGGAAGAGCGCAGCTTAAAAGCCGGTGATGTGGTGGATCTCTTTAATCATGATGATGGCGTGGAAAGGGTTGCCAGGAAGTTTATTGTTGTTGCATTCAGCATACCCCGGCAATGCACAGCCACTTATTTTCCTGAAACCAATGTACTGGTGCCCATCAGCAGCGTAGCTGAAAAAAGCAACACGCCCACCAGCAAACTTGTCATCATCAAAGTAAAAAAACACCAGGCCACTTTACAGGAATAAAATTCCATGTTCAGTTTCCGGTTGTGCTGCCGGCGTGACCCGGTTAACTTTGCAACATGAAAACAGCCACGTTATTCGATCAACCGGAAACAACCGGAACTGCGTCAGGATTAGTTAACACCATGCTTACTGAAAATATCATGTATGAAGCCCTGGTCAATAAGGACCAGTCGTACGAAGGAATTTTTATTGCAGCCGTTAAAACCACGGGAATTTTTTGCAGGCCCACCTGCACGGCAAAAAAACCGAAAAAAGAAAACGTGGAATTCTTCCATACAACAAAAGATGCCATTTTGCATGGATACCGTCCGTGCAAGGTGTGCAGCCCGCTTGAAAAACCCGGCGAAACGCCTGCGTACATCAGTGACATGCTGAAACAGCTTGCTGATGATCCTGCTCATAAATTCAAAGACTGGGATCTGACCAAAAAAGGAATTGAGCCGGCGCGGATCAGGAGGTGGTTTCTTAAAAATCACGGCATCACGTTTCATGCCTACCAGCGCATGTTCCGCATTAATTCAGCTTTCAAAAAAATACAGCAGGGCGAATCGGTCACTTCCGTTGCTTTTGATGCCGGATTTGAATCGCTCAGTGGATTCCATGATTCCTTCAAATCCGTTTTCGGCGTCTCGCCATCGCAAAGCAAATCAAAACAGGTAATTGACCTCATGCGGATGGAAACACCGCTGGGAACCATGATTGCATGTGGAACGGAAACCGGGATCTGCCTGCTTGAGTTTTCGGACAGGAAAATGCTGGAAACGGAATTCAAATCACTGGCAAAAATTATGAATGCCACCATCGTTCAGGGTACGAATCCGCACTTTGATTTGCTTCAAAGGCAGATCAATGAATACTTTGAAGGCAAACGCATAACATTTACCGTACCGCTGGTAACACCGGGAACCGGTTTTCAGAACCAGGTTTGGAAAGAACTTCAAACCATACCCTATGGAAAAACCAGGTCGTACAAGGAACAGGCCATTGCTTTAAAGAAACCTGAGGCCATGCGTGCAGTAGCCAGCGCCAATGGAATGAACAGGATTGCCATCATCATTCCCTGTCATAGGGTAATAGGATCCGATGGTAGCATGACTGGATACGGAGGTGGTGTATGGCGAAAAAAATGGCTGCTTGATTTTGAGCAATCGAACAGTTCAAAGTTTTAAAGAACATCAAAACCTGCCGGAAATCCTTAAAAATTACCGACCCGCCGGTGCATTACATTTTCCAAACAGGTACCATACGTTTCAAACGAAAATTTCGAATCACCAACATGCGACCCCTTCAGGGTCGTATGCTGGGGGAAACCAATTGCTATAAACATGCGACCCCGCCGGGGTCGGAAATCAATTACCAATTCTGTTTGCTATAAACATGTGAATTCTACGGATACAATTGTGAGCAAATAAAAATGATCACAAATCAACGCCCGATTTTGCTCCGGATTTAACGGGTATCATGCGTTTCTAACGAAAACTGCGAATCACCAACATGCGACCCCTTCAGGGTCGTGTGCTGGGGGAAACCAATTGCTATAAACATGCGACCCCTTCGGGGTCGGAAATCAATTACCAATTCTGTTTGCTATAAAAAATTGAATCCTCCGATACAATTTCTATATACCGACTGCACATTAATGACCCGCAATTCAAGACCCCGGAGGGGTCGCATGTTTATAGCAGACGCATCATCCATCATGTACAACCCTGAAGGAACAGAATGTTTCTAACCGTTCAGTAGTGTTACTGGATTCAATGTCATAAACCGAGTGCACA
>Ga0157380_10000015_pt1 | contig 129842 bp, 110 predicted proteins | sample S35metaG_FD_119757 | JGI IMG/M metagenome (GOLD analysis project Ga0157380, IMG submission 119757) | Switchgrass rhizosphere microbial communities from Kellogg Biological Station, Michigan, USA - S3-5 metaG | ecosystem: Host-associated > Plants > Roots > Rhizosphere > Soil | place: USA...
ACGTATCGAAAATTTCATTCCGTTTATCAGCGTAAGCGAACCATATACATTTAAGAAATTTCCCGGTGCTACATACTTTATGACAGGACTATTCATGCTCCCGCTCCAGTCCATGTTATTGCAATTGATCAGCGTGGAATCTGCATAAACCGTATCATTCAAACCCGTAAACGAATTCACATCAAAAAATACATCATCAACCGGTGAAGGAATCGTTGTATGAAAAATCACCCCGCCACTGGTCGTTGCCCAGTGATTCGCATAATCACTCCAGTTGCCCGTGCCGCCTACCCAGTAGTAGTTGGCTGCTGAAGCCTGAAATTGTTGGAAGAGGCATGCAATCAATATTAATACATTCCGGAAGGGTGTGTTAAAAGTTTTCATGGTAATTCATTTTAGACTGTTAATTAATGGATGCAAATAAATCGATGTAAAAATTGCATCAATAAATATTTCTATCAATACCTATTAATAGGCATATCCCGGCTGTTTAAAAAACAGCTGAAAGTCGCATATAAAAGTAAATCAAAAATGTCCGTTTCCGACAGGGACCATGTTAAGATTTCGCAACTGCTTTTGCAGGTTGCAGGCCGCTGTAAGTTTTAAAGAAAAGCAACTCAGGCCACTACCTTGTTCATCACTTTTGCCATGGTCACACCGATTACTGCCGGTGATTCCACCACGTGGATGCCGCATTCGCGCATGATTTTCATTTTGGCTGCAGCCGTATCTTCAGCTCCGCCCACAATGGCGCCGGCATGACCCATCCTGCGTCCCGGAGGTGCCGTTTGTCCGGCAATAAAACCAACAACGGGTTTGCTGCCATGGGCTTTGATCCAGCGCGCCGCATCGGCTTCCATGCCGCCGCCGATCTCGCCGATCATCACGATGCCATCCGTTTCCGGATCATTCATAAAAAGTTCAACAGCTTCTTTGGTGGTGGTTCCGATAATGGGGTCACCGCCAATGCCAATGGCTGTGGAGATGCCCAATCCGGCTTTCACAACCTGGTCGGCTGCTTCATAAGTGAGGGTTCCTGATTTGGATACGATGCCTATCCTTCCGGGCTTGAAAACAAAACCGGGCATGATGCCCACCTTGCATTCACCAGCTGTAATCACACCGGGACAATTGGGACCTACCAGTCGGCAGTTTTTGCCCTGGAGGTATTCTTTCACCAGGATCATGTCCTTTGTCGGAATGCCCTCCGTAATGGCTACAATGAGCTTAATTCCGGCTTCAGCTGCTTCCATGATGGCATCGGCTGCAAAGGGCGGAGGAACAAAGATGATGGAAACATCGGCGCCGGCTTTGGATACTGCTTCGGCAACCGTATTAAAAACAGGCCTGTCGAGGTGCGTGGTGCCCCCTTTTCCAGGCGTTACGCCGCCGATCACCAGGGTGCCGTATTCAATCATCTGCCCTGCATGAAAAGTGCCTTCCGTGCCGGTAAAACCCTGTACTACGATCTTTGATCCTTTGTTTACTAAAACGCTCATCTTTTTAAAAATAATTTTGGGTGTGTCGGGCCCTGCTCAGCCGTCATTTTCAGGGCGCTAAATTAGAAAATAATTTGAGGAATGAAGGTATGAATGGATATTTTTGCCCCGAAATGAGTGATGAGTGATGAGTGATGAGTGATGAGTGATGAGTGATGAGTGATGAGTGATGAGTGAAGAGTTATGAGTTATGAGTTATGAGTTTAAAGTTTAAGGTTTAAGGTTTAAAGTTTTGTCATGCCTCCAGGGAATTATCGTATTGCAAATAAAGTCACCCTTTAGGGGGATTTAGGGGGTGGAACGGGAACGATGAGTGATGAGTGATGAGTTATGAGTTGGGAGTTAGGAGTTAGGAGTTGAGAGTTAGAGAAATGCTAAAACGGTCAAGGTTATTCAGCTTAGCACCAAACGGAACCAGGAACCAGGAACTAGAAACTAGGAACTATGTTAAATCAATGAAACACGGAAACCACGAAGATACCATCGTTGCGCTGGAAACCCCGGCAGGCACTGCTGCCATTGCCGTGATCAGGCTTTCCGGACCTGCCTCGTTCCCCATCAGCTCGGCACTATTCCGCTCCGCTTCCGGTCGTACGAAAGATCTTGCCACCTGTAAAAGTCACACCCTGCACTATGGCCGGATCGTGGACGGTGATACGGTTATTGACGAAGTGCTGCTGTCCGTTTTCAAAGCGCCTAAATCATATACCGGCGAAGACATTGTGGAAGTTTCCTGCCATGGCTCCGTTTACATACAGCAGCTGCTGTTGTCGCTTTTCGTAAAACGGGGTGCACGCCTGGCTGAACCGGGAGAATTCACCATGCGGGCATTTTTAAACCGGAGGCTGGACCTTGCCCAGGCCGAAGCTGTTGCTGATTTAATTGCAGCCGAATCGGCGGGCGCACACCAGGTTGCCCTGCAACAGATGCGCGGCGGTTTCTCCAATGACATCAAAAAATTGCGTGACGAGCTCATCCATTTCGCTTCCCTCATTGAGCTGGAGCTTGATTTCAGTGAGGAAGACGTGCAGTTTGCCGACAGGAAAGACCTTAAGAAACTGGTTACACACCTGCTTTCCACGGTCCTTGCGCTGGCCGAATCTTTTCGTTTAGGCCATGCGTTAAAAAATGGAATACCGGTGGTGATTGCAGGCAAACCCAATGCAGGCAAATCCACCCTTCTCAATGCTCTTTTGAACGACGACCGCGCCATTGTCTCCGAAATTGCCGGCACCACACGCGATACGATAGAAGAAGAGATCGCCATCGGCGGCATCATGTTCCGGTTCATCGACACGGCAGGCATACGCGAAACCGCCGACGTGATTGAAAGCCTTGGCGTAAAAAGGACTTTCGAAAAGATCAGCTCCTCGGCCATTGTGCTATACCTGTTTGATCCGGCTGAAATGAAACCGGCTGAAGTGAAAAAAACGCTGGAGGAGCTTACAGCAATTACTGCATCATCCCGCGCTGCCGTAATACCCGTATTGAATAAATCAGACCTGGCCAATGATGCCATGGTAAAATCTTTTTCAGGTATTGAAAATGTCATGTCCATCTCGGCGAAACAGCAAATCAACACCGGACTGCTGGTTGAAAAAATGCTGGAAACCGTAAGTCATTCAAAAATAAACTTCAACCAGACCATTGTGGTCAATGCCCGCCACAGGGAAGCGCTAGAAAACACGGCAACTGACCTGGAGCGTGTGCAGAAAGGCCTGGATACAAATGTCACCGGCGATTTTCTCGCCAGTGATATACGGCAGGCGTTATATCACCTTGGTTTGATCACCGGTGAGATCTCAACGGATGACCTGTTAGAGAATATTTTTTCGAGGTTTTGTATTGGAAAGTGATTTTCCCTTCTCTGCATTCAGAATTTCACATGTTTTAATAAATTGTTATTTTTGCTTTAGCCATCAGTGCGCTTTTTAAAAATTAAACAATCACTTTTTATTTCTGAGAAAATGAAATTGCAAAAAATCGAAACTAAAATTTATGAAGTCCGGGGACAAAAAATAATGCTCGATTTTGACCTTGCAGCACTTTATGAAACCGAAACGAAAAGGCTTAAAGAATCAGTTAAACGAAATTTGGACCGGTTCCCACCTGACTTTATGTTATACTTGCCAAAACTGAGTTTGAAAATTTGAGGTCGCAGATTGCGACCTCAAAAAGAGGTGGTAGACGCTACATGCCTTTTGCCTTTACAGAGCAGGGCGTTGCCATGCTCGCCAGCGTTTTGAACAGTCCCAAAGCTATTCAGGTAAATATCGCCATTGTGAGAGCCTTTGTTTTTATCAGACAATATGCAATGACTCATAAAGAACTCACAGGCAGATTAAAAGAACTGGAAGCAAAATATAACAAACAGTTTAAAGATGTGTATGAAGCACTGAACTACCTTCTTAAAAAAGACAAGCTGGTAACAGTGCAAAAGGATCGGAAACGGATCGGATACAGGCTATGAAATGGCAGGTCCCCGCAAATTTGGCCCTTATGCACTAGCGTTATTGAGAAATCATTGTCTTAGGATTCAATTTGAAACCTCGAAAGGTAGCAGCGGAACAAGGTATTTACCTTTCGCTTTTACCGGACAGGTTGTTGTATGGAAAAGCGGTGTTTTTCTACCGGCAGCTAAACAAAGCAGCCCATTTTTAACGCTACTTACCCGGAATCTTTCGATTTCCACCCAATTTTTGGCCCCTGTCCCCTGCGGGAGAGCTTAGATTTCGAAAAAACACAAAAAATAATGAAAAAACTCTACACTATTCTGATGGCCCTGGCAATGCAGGGTGTTTTATCATCACACGCTCAATGTCCGTGGACCGTACAAACTTCTGTAACCAACCCAAAGTGCGCCGGTGAATGCACGGGGGCTGTTGAACAGCTGGTAACGGGTTATACCCCCGGGTTTACTTTCAACTATCAATGGTCGAACGGCTCTACGGGTCTTGGTATATACAACCTGTGCGCAGGTTCATATACCTTTACCGTTACTGACGATAAAGGATGTTCAGCTGCAGTAACTTCGGTGATTGCCGCTCCTGCACCGCTGGTGGTGAATTGCAGCGTTATCCAGGCCAATGCCCCGGGGACCCTCTTTGCAAGTGCATCAGGTGGTGTCGGGCCTTATTCCTATACCTGGAACACCAACCCCAGCCAGTATACGCAAACCATCACCGGTCTGGCTGCAGGCAACTATACTGTTACCGTAGAAGACTGGAACAAGTGCCAGGCTAATTCAAACTGTGATATCGTTAATTCAGACTGCGGGGGCCGTACCCAGACCATGGGTGGATGGGGCGCTGAACCGCAGGGAAATAACCCGGGCACTTATCTTCACGCTAATTTCAGTACGGCATTCCCTAACGGACTTTTGATTGGCTGCACCAATACGCTCAAGCTGACCACTGCACAAAAGGTAACTGATTTCCTGCCCTGCAGCGGAACACCGAAAGCGCTTCCTGCAGGAAATATGATAAATAATGTAAACTATAAAAATACCTTCGCCGGACAATTGGTGGCTGTCACGCTTTCAATTGGTTTTGACCAGGCAAATGCCAGCTTCTCCCCCGCTTCCCTTACGCTTGATCAGCAGACCATTGCATCCGGGCCATTCTCAGGCATGACGGTAGGACAACTCGTATACGAAGCCAATAAAAAGATCGGTGGCTGCAACTCACCTTATACCGTTGCTCAATTGAACGAGGCACTCACCATGGTAAATGAAAATTATGTTGACGGCAAAACGAACAATGGCAACCTGTACTGCGATATTAAAAAATATGAAGGCAAACTGGGTAACCAGGTAACAGAAGATGTGACCTTTAATGTTCTTCCCAATCCATTCTCAAGTAATGCATTCATCAATGTAAAGTCAGCTGACAATGTTTTCATTCAGGTTGAACTGTATGACATGGCCGGTCACCTGGCGAAAAATGTGTATGCAGGCATGGCTCAGGCAGGAGAAAATAAAATGGAAATAAAATCAGATGGCCTTAACAATGGCATCTATCTGCTGAAAGTGATTGCGGCAGATAAAGTATACAACAAACGTGTTGTAATTCAGAAGTAGAAGCACTGTAGAAACAATAAAGTGCAGAAGGCCGGAAGCGATTCCGGCCTTTCTGTTTTGTTTTTCGCCAACCACCATTGCGTGTGGTTGGTGTTTTTCACCAACCACCAAACGAAACCTGCAGGTTAGTCCGATTAATTTTTTCCTAAACCATTGCGTGTGGTTGGTGTTTTTCACCAACCACCAAACGAAACCTGCAGGTTAGTCCGATTAATTTTTTCCTAAACCATTGGGTGTGGTTGGTGTTTTTCACCAACCACCAAACGAAATCTGCAGGTTAGTCCGATTATTTTTTCCCTAAACAGGCTTGATTCCATCTGAATTACTTTTAACAGGCTTTTGGAATCAGGACCATTCCCCAACTGAAATTATGTTCATTCTTACAAAAAAGGAGTTCGAAAGTTTGATGTCGCAAATTGCGACTTCAATATGTGCCGGAACCCGTTACCTGTCCTTATGCTTCATTTTACACTGCGTCTCAAATAGCTTGTCGAAAAATTGTCTGACATTTTTATCTTTATTAGTATCCGATTTTATTTCTTTGCACAAGAATTAAAATTTATGGCAGACAAACTGAATATGCGGCTCATAAAAAATACCGATGCTGAGGCTACCCTTGAAATTTACCGGGTTTATGTTGAAAAAACAGCCATCTCTTTTGAATACGAAGTTCCTGCATTGCATGAGTGGCAAAAAAGAATCGAAACCAATACATCTGAATATCCCTGGCTGGTCGGTACCTGTGATGGTGAAATTATTGGATATGCTTATGGGAGCAAGCACAGGTACCGGACTGCCTATATGTGGTCGCCGGAATCAACCATTTATCTGAATGAAAAATTCCATGGCCTGGGACTGGCAAAGGTTTTATATCAGTCCCTGTTCAGGCTGATGGCCGTACAGGGTTTTGTGAATGTTTATGCCGGTGTGGCCACGCCCAATCCCAAAAGTGAAAACTTTCACCTGTCCATGGGCTTTTCGGAGATCGGCATTTTCAGAAATGTCGGCTATAAGTTTGATAAATGGCATGACACCCGGTGGTTCCAGAAACAGTTAACGGAGCTGCCCCCTAAGCCCTCCTACCCTTTAAAGCTGCAGGAGCTGAAGAACCGGCCTGAATTTTCGGCGATTATGGCCCAGGCTAATGAACAACTGACTAAACTAAACCCGGCTATCTAACCTGTTGAAAAATTTTTTTTCAAAATTATTTGGAAAGTTATTTCTTTTATCGTAATATTGCGATCTAATTTAATTCAATGGGCTTAACCAAGATTGAAGAATTTACGGTGAAAGAAAATAAGATTGCCGCTTATGCCAAGGCATTGGGGCATCCTGCCCGTATTGCCATCATTCAAATGCTGTTAAAAAAACAAGCCTGCCAGTGCGGGGACATTGTTGATGAACTGCCTTTATCCCAATCGACCGTTTCCCAGCATCTGAAAGAACTAAAGAACGCCGGCCTGATCAAGGGTGAAATAGAGGGCGTAAAAACCTGCTATTGCATGGATGAGAAAGAATGGCAACAGGCTAAATTATACCTGGGCACTTTGCTCGACACCCCTGTTTCCAATAAAAATTGCTGCTAAAAAAATTTATTCAAATCAATCGTAATATTACGAATAATAAACAAATTCAAATCCACTAAAATGAAAACTTCAGAAGAAATCAAATCAATGGTCAGGGACCAGTACAGTAAAATTGCATTACAGGACAAAAAATCAAATGAATCGTCCTGTTGCGGAGCAACTGCCTGTTGCAACGATGTATCCAGCATTATGGCCGATGACTACAAAGGCCTCCAAGGTTATAACCCGGAAGCTGACCTGGGGCTCGGCTGTGGCCTGCCCACTCAATTTGCAAAAATCAAAAAGGGTGATGTTGTAATAGACCTCGGTTCAGGGGCGGGCAATGATTGTTTTATTGCAAGGGCTGAAACGGGCGAAACAGGCAAGGTAATAGGTGTTGATTTTACCCAGGCGATGATCAGCAAAGCCAGGGCCAATGCTGAAAAACTGAACTACCATAATGTTGAGTTCAGATTTGGCGAAATTGAATCATTGCCGGTAACTTCTGGTATTGCCGATGTTATTGTAAGTAACTGTGTGCTCAACCTGGTTCCCGACAAGCAAAAAGCATTTGCTGAAATCCACAGGGCGCTGAAACCGGGCGGACATTTCTCCATTTCCGACATCGTTTTGTCGGGCCACCTGCCGGAAAAAATTATGGAAACGGCTGAACTGTATGCAGGATGTGTGTCAGGAGGTATTCCCAAAGATGAATATATGAAAATTATTAAGGATACCGGGTTTGAAAATATTACTATTCAGAAAGAAAAGCGGGTTGTTGTTCCCGACGAAGTTCTTGCCAGCTACCTTTCAACTGATGAAATAAAAGCCTACCATGAAAGCGGCGCCGGTGTTTTCAGCATAACTGTTTATGCTGATAAGAAGAAAGATGAATGTTGTGATAAAACGACCTGCTGTAAATAATCGCTGAAATAAAAGGTATGAAAAAATCAAAAATATTATTTCTGTGCCTTCATAATTCCGCACGCAGCCAGATGGCGGAGGCCTATATGAAAAAATTCGGCAGTAATTATTTTGACGCTGAAAGCGCCGGCCTTGAAGCAGGTAAATTAAATCCGCTTGCCGTAGCGGTAATGAAAGAAGACGGAATAGATATTTCCGCCAGTCAAACGAAAGATGTATTTGATTTTTTTAAGCAGGGTAAGATATTTCAGTATGTTATAACGGTCTGTGATCCGGAAGCTTCTGACCGGTGCCCGGTTTTTCCGGGTATGATGGCAAAAATCAACTGGAGCTTTGCTGATCCGTCAAAATTTGAAGGGTCCCGGGAGGAAAAGCTGGCCCAAACAAGAATGGTACGTGATCAGATCAGGGAAGGCGTTCAAAGCTTTATCAGTCAGCACGTCCCGGCTGAATAAAATACGGCGCTTTACATCTGAAATAAATCAGTATATTTGGTTTGTCTTAACAAAATGGCAAACCATTTATAATCATCATCCATGAAAAAAATTCTATTCACACTCTTAATAGTTGCGTCTGCCGGCTTAGGCATGGCACAAACTGCAACTAATTTTACCTGTACCGATTGTTCAGGTAATTCGTATGACCTTTTTACCGAGCTGGATGCCGGCAGGGTGGTCGTAATTTGCTGGGTGATGCCCTGCGGCGCCTGCATAGGCCCGGCAATGACATCATACAATGTGGTGCAGAGCTATCAGTCGTCCAATCCGAACAAGGTTTATTTATATTTGGTTGACGACTATGCAAATACCAATTGCACTGCGCTCGACACCTGGGGAAATTCCAACAGCGTTCCCCAATCTGCTTCCTCCATCCGCTTTTCAAATTCAGCGATTGATATGATGGACTACGGTTCTACGGGAATGCCCAAAATTGTTGTGGTTGGAGGTGCGAACCACACGGTATTCTACAATGTAAACAACACCGTTAATGCCACTGCCTTACAGAATGCAATTGACGATGCTTTGTCAGCAACCGGCATAGTTGACCTGAGTAATGCATCCGGTCAGCTTACTGTTTTCCCCAATCCTGCAGCTGATAAATCAGAAATCAAAATCAATCTTGAAAAATCTTCTGAAATTTCTTTGCAGCTCTTTAACCTGCAGGGCGCGCTTGTCAAAGATATTTACAAAGGAAAAGCCGCTGCGGGAGAAAACAGGTTTGATCTCAGCACCTCAAAACTTCAGGCCGGGATGTATCTGATCAAATACAGCGATGGCGATAAAAACAGTTTTGTCAACCTGGTAGTTTCGCATTAATATTCTATTACACCTGGTACCTGAGCCGGCATTCCACGGGCTGGCTTATTTTATTGAATGAAAAAGACCTTTGCCCGTTTACCTGAGTCTGGTCTGCTGTTATGCATTTTCCTGGCTTTTCATATTAATTCCTATTCCCAGTGCTGTGCAGGAGGCAGCGGCAGCCCCATTGCAGGAGGTGCATCACAGGGTGTATTGCAGGAAAGGCAGATGGAAATCAGCACGAATTTCCAATTTATTTACACGGATAAATTCTACAAAAAGGATTCGCATACCACGGAGAAAGCATATGATGACTATTCAAGCCAGTATGAATATTTCAGGCTGGCCTATGGTATAACAAAGAATTTCACCATGTCGGTTGAAACAGGTTATTATTTCAAACGGCATGAAACCGGCCTGGAGAACAACCCGGTGACCACCTATGAATCCAGCGGCTTTGGTGATTTGATCCTGTTTCCGCGCTATGATATCATTAACTGGACTGAAGAAAAAACAAGGACGGAGGTTACGCTGGGACTGGGCTATAAAATTCCATTGGGAAGCTACAATGATTCTGTGGGTAATGTTGAACCGTTTTCAGGAAATACCTATTATGTTACCAAACCACAGTCTGTCCAGCTTTCATCAGGTGCACAGGATATCATTTTTTATACATTCCTGTTTCGCGGATACACGGAAAAAAACTTCAGGATATTCGCCAATGGCTTGTATATTAAAAAAGGATGGAATCCCAATGGTGAAAAGCTGGGAGACTTTGCAAGTGTCGGCCTGTTTGCCGGCAAATCCTTTTTTGATCATTGGGGCATTACAATACAGGCACGGTATGAATGGATGGACCGGATGAAAATCAATGAAAATATTTTACTTTACGGGAAACCATCAACCTATTTTCCGGAAGCCACAGGATATAAAAAAGTATTCATCACCCCGCAGCTGAGCTTTACAAAAGGGAAATTTACCGTATATGGCGCTTATGACATTCCGGTTTACCAGTACATCAACAGTTCAGATTATTATGTACAGGCTGGCTCAAAGCTCCAGGCTACCCTTGGTGTTTCATTCCGCTTTTATGCAGTAAGACCGGTTAAAACGCCTGCAACAGGGATGGCAAATTATTATTGCCCCATGCATCCTGAAGTGGTATCGGAAAGGAAAGGACAATGCTCTAAATGCGGGATGGATTTGGAGAAAAAAAAGGACTAATTGGTCTAATGAATAATTTCTAATTGATCTAATGACTAATTTCTAATGACTAATTGATCTAATTACTAATGAATAATTTCTAATGTCTAATTAATTCTGTGATTAATGAAATTGGTTTAGAGCAATTAGACATTAGGGCAATTAGAAATTTACCGTTTGACTAATGACTAATTCCTAATGACAAATTTCTAATGACCAATGAATTAATTTCTAATTACTAATTTCTAATTGACCTAATGATTAATGGAGTTGGTTAGATCAATTAGAAATTAGAGAAATTAGAGCAATTAGACATTAGAAATTACTGCCCCTGCGTAACGGGTGCAATCGAAGCTGGTATCAGTCCGTGCGCCGAGGCATGTGTATCAATTACATCCTGGCTGTTGGTTGCCTGCGACAGGCACATGACCACTCCTTCCTTTTCATCAACCCAGTAGTTGATAAACCGGACGCCATTTTTTCCTTCTGCTGCAAGGTCTTTCTGATGGGCTTCGCTTACATCTTTGGCAGTCACTTTTCCGGCTCCCAGGTAGTGTATGTCAAGAAATAAATTCTCAGGACTGATACCCGGTGTTTCCGTTCCTGAAGTTACCTCATAAATATGTTCGGGCATTAAACCATGTGCTGCTGCATGTGTGTGGTTTACCGCAACGCTGTCAGGTGCTGATGAAAGGCAATAAATCCTGCCATTCTTTTCATCCACCCAGTAGTTGATAAACTGCACACCATACTTTGACTGCACGGCAAGGTCCTTTTTATGCGCCTCGGCAACGTCTTCCAGCTTTACTTTGCCGGGCTCCAGCTGATGAACGTCCATATAAAGGCGGTTGCGCTGCGAGGTTGGTTTTTTTGAGTTTTGTGACTGCGCCTGCAGCTGGATACTTCCTGCAACAAGCAGCAGGATTGTTACAATTGATTTTTTCATTTGTTTAATTTTTAGCGGTTTGTTTTTGTTTTGAAATTGGTGCAGTTTACCTGCATCTGAAATCATTTAACTGAATGGTTCAAAATTACAATGATACCTGCCCAACCGTTATCACAAATCATTCAATGACTGGCAAATCCCATGTAAAAAATTGTTCAATGGATGGTAAATATTATCCATCCCGGATATGATCATTGCTCAAAAGCCATTTAATTGCAGGACGCTTCAGGAAAAAACTACTGCCGGATCACGACCAGGCATGTAATCATATAATTTATTCTGAATTAGCATATTATTCATTCTTTTTATTACTTTTATAACAGATTTCAGGTTCATTTTTATTTTTTAACAGGTACCCCTAAATAAAAAATGCATGAAGTGTAATTTTTGCAGGAATTTCCGTGCAGGAATCAGGTTGTTTTTTTTACTGACTGTCCTTACAGCTCTTCAGCTGTCAGTGCCATGCAAGGCACAGGTGGTTGTAACGGAGAACTTCAATGCTTACAATAATGCATTGCCGCTGGGATGGCAATGGACGGGAATAAGCGGTCAGAGCGAAACATACAACCGGTGGCAGGACCGCAATAATGCCATTCCATTGTTACCAAATCCAAACATTGCAGGAAACAGCCCGCCCAACTATCTTTTCTACAAAGCAACAGGCGCCGTTCCGGGCGACCAGGCAGTGCTAACCTCCAAGTCGTTTGATCTTTCAGCCCGGGGTTTAAATACAGCCAATATAAGCTTCTGGATGTATCGTGATAATCAGTCGCCCAATAACGACAGCCTGACCATTTATGCAGGCAATTCTCCCTCGTTTGCATCGGCAGTGCGCCTGGGGGTACTGTCGAGAAATAACAGCTTTGCACCGGCAGCGCCGGCAAACACCTGGAACGCTTATGCCATGGCTTTACCGGTCAGCATCAATACATCCCATGTTTACATATTTTTCGTTGGTACGAGCAGGAACGGAAGAGATATCCTGATAGATGATTTCACCATTGAAACATGGCCGTCCCCGATGACTTTTTCCTCAACCACCATGTGGTATCAGGGAATTCAGGTCGTACAGAAACCTTCCGCCAACGAACCTGTAATCGGAATCAGAATTATCACCAGCAACGGAGGATTACCGCTTAACCTGTACCGGCTTTCTTTTAACTCCAATGGAAGCACCAATCCGGTCAATGATATAGCCAGTGCAAAACTCTGGTATACGGGTCAGTCACCGGTTTTTAACATGCTGTTGCCTGTAACGAATCAGACAGGAAGCACTTTTTCACCCATTACAGCAGGCAATAAAATTACTTTCATGAACCCCGGGGCTACGCCAGCACCACTCCTTGCTTTAACAAGCGACACCAATTATTTCTGGCTTTCCTATGATGTAACTGCAGCGGCCACTGTATTGAATTTACTGGATGCAGAGTTCGACAGTGTTGTGGTTGGTCCCTCCTGGGTCGGTGCCACCTACTATGCCCCATCCGTTTCCAGCATGCCCGGTTCATTAACCCTTAATCCTTATTGTACACCAACCTTTTTTTCGCCATGCAATTCCTGCTTTGTACAGGGTGCATACCTGGCAGGTGAAAATGGTTCTAAGATCTCGACAGGTAGCTCTGCTTATGCCCTGCCGACCAATACCGGAGCAATGAGCAATGGAGTACTTTATTGCACTAATCCCTGCATCGTTTCACCAACAACAACTTACCGTTATAAAATTTATCCGCCTGTCGTTAATCATACCGCAACACTTTTTTTCGGCAATACCTATAATCTCAAATTGCAGTTTGGTATCGTCGTATTCAATGGTATCGGAGCCTGGATTGACTACAATAATGACTATGATTTTAATGACACGCTTGTTTCGGGGGGCATTAGCTATTACGAGAAAATAGGCCAGGTAGGTGCAACAGGTATTATTACCAATGGATGTTCAGGCGGAGGTTGTTCTGTTACAGGAATAAATGGAAATTCAACTGTCATCAATATCAGTTTCAAAGTACCTCCATTCGGTACGCCAGGCCTTGCATCAGGTAATTTACGTTTGCGCCTTCTTGACGGTCTTGGTGCAGGAATTGTTAGTCCCTGTTCCCCTAACGCATACGGCGAGGCGGAAGACTATACCATTACAGTTACTGAAAATTGTTCCATAACAGGTGTTTGTCAGTGGCTTGGATATACGAACGACTGGAATACTCCATCCAACTGGTGCCCTGCTATTCCCACGCTGAATGATATAGCCAGCATCGACAGGAGCAAAAGCAATACGCCAGCTGCAGCCTATCATTATCCCGTGATCAGCTCCGGTGTGGACGCAAGCTGCAGGGTGCTTCGTATATCGGATACTGATACAGTATTTATTTATTCAAGCAGGTACAATGAAAGTACCGGTACTGGATTGGTAAACCCGGCCACGCTCACTGTAGCCGATTCAATGAGCATTGGCTACAACACCCCTGCAGGAAATGGCGCATTAAAAGTTCTTTCAGCCATCAGCGACAGCGCACAGCTAAACAATGGTGGATTTATATTCCCAACCATTACGCCGTTTCAGTCCAACAGGAGGAATATGCGCATGCAGCTGATCATTTCAAAGGCTGAGCTGAATGCAAACGGAATGATTGAAGGCGACATCATCGATTCGCTGGTGTTTTACCTGCGTACATTAAGTTCGGCTGCCTCCGACCAGTTTGACAATTTTACCATTAAAATGGCCCATCTTACAGTTCCGGGGTGGGGCTTTTCATCACCTCCTGTGGCATGGGCTCCCACCGGTGCATTCACCACCGTTTTTGGTCCTTCCACGCTGGACGTGAGAAACGTGCAGGCAACCCATCCCAATGCCGTGCCTGCGGTAACAGCTGCCAACCGCGGACAGCTTTCACTCGTGCTGCTTTCAAACAGCTTTAGCTGGAACGGCGTGGATGATGTGGTTCTTGATATCTGTTTCAGAAACCTCACCAATCCGCTGCCTGCCAACCTGGTTCAGTTAAGTCAGTCGCAGACTACCGGCCGGAGAACATCTTGTTGGGCCAATAATTCAAGCGGGATTGCATCCTCAGTTCTGTGCGGAACAGCATTTCCATTGCCGGGTGGCCTTGGTAACATAGCAACGGCGGCAGACTACCGGCCCAATGTGACCCTTAAATACAGGCGGATGCTGAACAGGGCGGTGATTACCATGGCTGGAGATTCAGGTGCCGCCGGCGGGTTCTGGATTAACAACGGAAACTTCACCGGCGGAAGCAGCAGGGTGATCTTCACCGGTAATGCAGGCCAGGAAATTGCAGGCTCAAACCCAACCACTTTTTCAGAACTTGAAATAGATCAGCACAACGGCAATGTACTGATGAAAAAGGATATTGCCGTCGACTCAGCGCTATACATGACAAGCGGAGAGCTTACCTTAAACAGGAATTTGCTCACCATTAATAAGAGCGGATCTGCATCGGTATCACGAACCGCAGGCTGGATTCGCAGCGAGGACCAGCCCCCGGGAAACTACGGCCGGATGGCCTGGAACCTCGGTGCAACAGCAGGCATGTACGAATATCCGTTCGGACTGAATGCAGCCGGTTATATCCCGTTCCGGTATTCACCAACAGGAACCGCCGGTGTGGTTACCGTTGCCACCTACCGGACAGGCACCAATAATACACCGTATGCAGTTGCGCAGCCGCCCTTCGGCACCGGAGTCAATCATATGCAAAGCCAGGCAACAGGCCTTGATGTCAGCGTAAGCGATGTGGTCGACCGTTTCTGGCAGATACATAAATCAGGTCCTTCCGGTACGGCTACTTTACGATTATCGTATATTCCAACCGTTGCACCTGCAGGCGAAGAACCCGCTCCCGGCGGATATGTATATACCGCCCAGCGGTTTCAGACCCCGGGAGGAACCGGAAGCCCGGCAGGCGGATGGGCCAACCTGGGCGGCGCCAACGGACCGGGTTATGTGAATGTTGTCCTTGCCAATGATATCATCAACGGCCCGTGGACACTGGGGAACGCTTCCAACCCGTTACCTGTGGAGCTGCTTGACTTTAATGCAGTATTGATTGATAAGAAAGTGAAAGCATACTGGACAACAGTATCCGAAATAAACAATGATCATTTCGTGCTCGAACGTAAATCAGGCGAACAGGAATTTGACTTTATCACCATGGTTAAAAGTAAAGGTGCAGGCGTTGCCAGGCAGGATTATGAAGCCTGGGATTTTTTTCCACGCGAAGGATTGCAGTATTACAGGCTTAAGACGTATGATCTCAATGGGAATGAAGCCATTTCAGCTGTTGTGCCCATTGAAATAAATACACAATCCCTTTTTTCAATCAACCATGTTTACACTGAATTTCCCCTGGACCGTGCAACAGTTAGCATAAGCTGCAACAGCATACTTCCCTACCGGTTAACAGTTACAGATGTATTCGGACGTATTTTATTTTCGCAGGACAATCCGGCTGCAGGGCCGGGTGAACATTTCATTGAGCTGAACAGTATTTTACATTCACACGGCATCTATTTTATCCTGCTTGAAAGTTCGAAAGAAGTGAAAGTAAAACAGTTTATGTTTTGATTGTACCGTTTTAATTTACCAGGCGACCACTTATTATTGTCAGGAATTGACGAAAAACAGTCCTTTTACTTTTTAAAAATGTTGAAAATCATCCTGACCTGTCCATGAAATTACCCGGCAATGGCCGTTCATTTTGTAGACAGGCTTCCCGGCCGCACTTCCGGTTGCACCCTGCTGTCAGGATCAGGAATTACGCCCCATTGTTTCATCGTGGCCATGCTCTTCATATAAATATCCTTTCCGCCCCCATTCATATACTTCCCGGCTGCAGCAGCAAAATATTCCCGCGCAGTTTTTGCATTTTTCCTTCCGTTAACAATATCTGAAACCAGGTTGACGGAAAGAAAATTTAGCGCTTCATTGGCACATCTTACAGTGACTTCACCCCGCGTTCTTGAACATTCAATGCTCCCGTTAAATTTACTAATCTCGTTTAAAAGGTAGTAAGGCACACGGTAATCAATACATTGCTCCAGTACATCCTTATGTGTTTCAGGAAATTCATGATTGATGGCATCACGGTGTACAATGGACCATTTCCAGGGCTTGCAATTATACCAGATAGCCATTCTTTCACCTTTTTCATCGGGCTGGCCATAGTTCAAAATCATGTATTCAATTGCTCTCAGCGATTCATCCGACCATTCACTCCAGTTGTTAAGGTTAACGACAGTATTTTTATCGGGCGCATTCTTAAATCCGCTTAAAATCACCAGGATTCCCGTCATAAAAAATCCGCTCAACAACTTTGATTTCATACTGATTAGTTGAAACATTTGAAAACCATGAAATATAAATTGGATTAAAAGTGAGCATCCCAAAAAATTGTCTTAAAAAAATATGCCAGGAATGTTTTAATATCCGGAAACAAATACCGGAAAAATAATGGGTGGCCGGTCCAAATTCAACTGAAAATAACCTCAAACCAGGAAGTTAAATAATTCCGGTCCTTATTTTATATAGATAATAACAGTTAAAGAAACAATCAGAAGGAAAACGATCAGGCAACAGCGGTCACTTTGTTAATACGGTCACAAATCCGCTGTAATCTTCAGCGTATCCATCAATAAAAACAACCGACATGATATAATAATATGTTCCGTCTGAAACAAGCTTGCCCTCATTGGTATGACCATCCCACCCGTGCAATTGCCGGTAACCTTCATAAAGGCTCAGGCCCCAGCGGTTGTATATTTTTATATCCAGGGAAATAATACCTGAGTAGAAGGGAAAATAATCATTGAGTCCGTCGCCATTCGGTGTAACGATGTTTGGAATAAAAGGATGATGACAGTGATCATCAATTGAAACACGCACTGAATCAAAACCGCTTCTGCAAAGCCCTGCCTCGCTGAAAAGATAATAAGTTATTGGACTGAACAACCTGTGGGTCTGATAAGATGATCCGGTAAAAAATACGCTGTTGTAATCGGGTAAAGTAGCCCAGTTAATGTTACCACCGCCCTGGGCATTCAATACAACTGAATCACCTTTACAGATCGTGGTATCCTGCACAAGCGGTGGTACAAGCATATTGGTATCCAGGGTTACAGTTACGGATGCAGTATCACGGCAACCATATACGCTGGTCGTTACAAGGCTGTAGTTTCCCGGTTGACTCACATAAATGCTTGTTGTATTCGCGAAGCCGGGAATCCAGGAATAAGAAGCCATGCCGGGGTTCGCTGTAAGCAATACTGAATCTCCGCTGCAAAAGGACAAACCTCCGGGTCCTGTGATTATGGCCACGGCTGAATCGCCATAAATAACATAGCTCAATGGCGTAACGATGCCGCAGGAAGTGACCGTACAATAATATGTGCCGGGTGTAGTCACCAGCTGTATCGAGTCGCTGCCGGATAATGGCGCCTGCCACTGAATGATGCTTCCCGGGTCGGTTATTATAATAAGTAAAACCGGATCGCCGGAACAAATAGCCATACCAGGTGAAGCAATGATCAGCGGGACATTGTATTGCGTTACCTGGATGGTGTTGGAAACAACATCGCAGCCCGGCGCGACAGTCTGTATGCAATAATAAAATCCAGGCGTATTCACATAAACACTGTTCAACCCGAAGCCGAAATTTCCATTGGGTCCCTGCCAGGATACGGGGCCGGTTCCGGAACAAATCAATAGCACTGAATCATTGGGACAAATTAAAGCGTTCCCCGGTACTGTCGTAATAACAGGTTGCGGGTAATAGGATAGCTGAATGCTTGCAGATCCGGATGAATTGGCCGTGCATCCAAATGAATTAACCACGATAATGGTTGAAGATACGGTGTAAGTGCCCGGCTGAGTTACGTATATGGTATCGTTATGCTCGCCCGTAGACCACTCAAAATACAAACTGTCAGGGCTTGCAACGAGCATGACTGTATCACCAAAACAAAGCAGGTTCGGTCCTGTCATCGATACGAACAGCGGTATGCCGGCAGGAACCGGATGCACAATCACAAATATCGATTTGCTGCAAAAAACAGAATCCGAGTCGCAGTTATTGAACCGGATGATCCAGGCATCTACAGTAATATGATAGGATCCCACTGAAGTAGGTGTGAAATTATTTTTAGAATTCGGGCTGCAGGCAGTTGGAGTAAGATAGGTCACGTTTACTCCGGCAGACCATTTAGCAGAATCCATACCCGGGAAACACAACATGTTGAGACCACCGGGGTTTGTAAGCTGGTCATATAAATACATTTTAAAAGATTCTCCTAAACATAATTCAATGGTATCATTATGATCACTATCCTCCTCACATAACATCATGGGTTGGACAGCAGGCAATAAGCTGTCGGTTTTAACTGTAACATTATTTTTTCTTTCACATCCAAACTGGTTGGTCAGCGTGCATAAATAATTTCCTCCGGCACTAACAGTTACAGGGTTCTGACCAGGTAAAAATCCTTGCCAGGTAATAGCATTGGTACCGGCATTCGTACAGTTAAGGACCACTGAATCAGGCAGGCATAATGGTATTTCAATGGTAGCGATTGCATTGGTGTTTATACCTTTGCTGTCGGATATCGTTGGTATTGGAGGAAGCGGCCAGGAAACATAGTAAACCGTGTCAGTATTTGAAAAACATCCATCGGCTGAAGTTACATTGACGTTGTAATAGCCCGATGTACTCGCACTGATCTGGCTAGAAGTTGAACCATTGCTCCAGAGATAATTAAAATCAGGCCGGAGTTCATCGATCAGCATGTTCAGATCAACACCGAAATTTTTCAAATGACAATAAAATATTGTATCGGGACAGGAAAGGCTGCCCTGATTGCTGCCACCAATGCACATATCATTGAATGGCCTGTCGCAGATACCTCCTATCCTTTCAAAAAAATCATAAGGCTGCCTTGTCAAATCCACATTGGAGTTGATCACAATATCACTGTTGCCGTATGAAATACATTTTACAAAATTTCCATAATTATTGTCCGCACAATAGTTGATCGCTGTTAAAGGAAGTGAAGGATAATCACCCGTGTTTCCAAAAGCTGTAAAGGAAGGAGTTGCAGTGGACGGATAACCCTCTTCATAGCTGCCGGTAAATATAACCTGGTCATTTGTCTTTACCGCAAGTCCATTCAGGTAATCATCCTGCTTTCCGCCGAAATGCCTTGCCCACATCCAGTTCCCGGAATTGTCATACGACGCAACATAGGTATCCAAATACCCAACGCTGCAAAAGATACCGGTACCATACTGTGCGGAATAATCAGAGAACCTGCATCTGAAATTACCGCCTACAATGACTTCCCCCGTACTATTGGTGGAAATAGCCTGGGCTGTCACCTCGTTAACTGAGCCATCAGCATGCGACCAGGTAAAGTTTCCCTGGAGATCAAATCTGCAAATAAAAATATTATTCGGAAAAGTGCTGCTTAAGGTAGGAATACCTGAAAACCCGAAAAAATATAGGGTTCCGTTGAAGTTGCCTGTGATGTTTACATCATTATTAAAAACCTTTACTCCACCCATATTCACAGCCGTCCCGCTACCCATCCACCTGAACCATTGTTCGGCACCGGATGAACTGTATTTAATAACAAACATGGCATTGTACATCGGGTTGTCGTGAACAAGGTCAAAAGTGACCGTATCACTGAACATGCCGCTTACGTATATATTTCCGCCTGCGTCTGTTGATACATCCGTTCCGCGATCAGTATATTTTCCTGATCCCTTTTTTGCCCACAGGAGGTTCCCATTGTTATCATATTTTGCAGTAAATACATCAATGGAACCACCCTGGCTGGTCAGGGTAACCGGTCCGAAGGAACAAACCCCTGAAAATTCTCCGGTAACAATTATATTTCCGGCATTGTCAAAAGTAACACTATTGCCCGCATCGCTTCCTGTCCCTCCAATGCTCCTGATCCAAAGCAGCACGCCTGATGCATCATACTTCGCTACAAATGCATCCTGCAAACCTGCTGAAGTAATGCTTTGCGCATCGAATGTAGCAGTGGCATAATAAAAACCGGTGATGATGAAATTGCCGGCATTATCCGCATCAATGGAAAGTGCCTTATCAACGTTCGGGCCTCCTGCCTGCTTAACCCATTGCAAGGCACCGGTTGCATTTGTTTTTGCGATAAATATATCATGAAGACCAACAGAAAAAACAGTAGTACTATTATCAAAAGTGGCTGAGGTGGTAAAATATCCTGTTGTATAAGTATTGTTTGAACCGTCAGCAGCAATGTCCAGGCCCTCATCAATGGTGAGGCCGCCGCCACGCTGAATCCAATACTGGGCACTGGATATGCCGGTAAAAAAAAACAACAGGAGCAAACAGTAAATGTGTTTCATAAGGGCCGAATAATAAAGCAATATTCTATAAATTTATGTTTTTTTTTCAAAGTTGATGCTTTAAAAAAAATCTTTAAACGATAGAAACAGAAGTTTTTTCATGGCAGTTGTCTTAAAATAGTATAATTTATGAAAAGGGGGTTCTTTAGCGGTAAGAGCACGATGGGGGGTTGAAAGTTGCAAAGAAATTTAAATAAATATTTTTTCTCATATCAAAAGTAAATTCCATTCCAGGGGTTGCAAAGTGAAACTCCGGATTTCTTACCAGTTCAGCGTTTAAAATAGTTATCTTTTCGGCATTTGACGATACCTGTTGCCTGAAGATTCTTACCTGCTAATTCCTGTATCGTTCTACTCGAAAATCATTTTCCCGGTAAATGCTGTTCCCTTGTCAGATATCAGCCGGTAAAAATATAATCCGGGTTCAATACCTTTCCTTTCTATTTCAATTTGTTCAGCCCTGATATTCCCGATAGTCCGGCTTAGTCGCCCTTCGCTGTCGTACAGTGTAAATGTATATTCCTCCAGTAACTTATTGTCAAATACAATTACTGCATTTTTATCCGCGGGGTTGGGATAAACGAGGGCAGAATTATAGTGATCATTTAAATCAGCAAGGCCAAGTGCAATACAAAGTGTGCTGTCTGTAATCATGTATGAATTAGCTAACGTAGGAGCTAAAGTATTAACATCACATCCGCTTCCTGTAATTGCTCCATAACCAGTAACAAAAGTTGCAGGCATTTGCATTATGGCAATACCGGGATTGTTGCAGGAAGAATTTCCAATTGAATCAGCAAGGATCACATAAGCTCCTGTTTGGGGAAAACTGCAACCGAAGCCAAAAAATGCTCCCGAAATGATAAATCCCCCAGACTGTGTCTGGCTGATTGAATAGCCACGGTCAAATCCACCATCTCCGTACAATTGTGACCACAGGTAGTTACCCGCACTGTCTGTTTTTAAAAGTATAACATCCAGTTGTGTGCCCGGACTAAACGCACTACCTGTCATTGCATAACCTCCGTCATTTGTTTTTATGAATCCGTTAATGAACAGGCTATTCAAACTGTCAGTGTACATCTTTGACCATAAAACATCTCCTGTTGAATTGGTTCCTATCAGGTAAGATACCGAATCAAGCTGACCCTGGAAAACATAGCCACCACTTGTTTCGATGGCAGCGTTTATAATTCCGTTGATAGACGAATATCCGTATACCCTTGTCCACAGTGTATCGCCGGCGGCATTTGTTTTTACGGCATAACCATCATAACCGGTTCCTGAAATTGGATAAGACCTTGTCCTTCCTGTGGCCAGGTATCCGCCATCGGTTGTTTGTATAACTGAAATAAAATTTTCGCCTTGAGCTCCACCATAGCTTCTTGTCCAGATGGTATCTCCAGTTGAATTTGTCCTGATAAGCTGTCCATCGCCCATTCCTGCACCTGGACCCACGTCACCGGCTATAATATAGCCACCATCCAAAGTCTGATGAACTACGGTATGATAAGAACTTCCGGTATATTCTTTTGCCCACATCAGATTGCCTGAAGTATCTGTTTTCAGGATCCGGTTGGTTCCGTCGCTGGTACCGGCTATATATCCTCCATCAGATGTTTGTTCAATGGAATGAACATTATCAGCTAATCCTCCGAAATAATAATTTCGTGTCCATAAAGTATCGCCATAAGCATTTAATTTAATAAAAGTAGCAGGACCTAAACATGTTTGTGATGGATTGGCTCCCACAATATAACCTCCCTCATTTGTTACATTGACACAATAGCTCATGCCTACAGGTTTATCAAAGGGAGTCCATCCAGCGGAAGCTATGAATACTTTTTGAAAAGCAGGCTGGCTCACCGAAGTAAAGCCGAAAGCAAGCAGCATTCCTGTAAACAGAAAAATCTTTTTCATAATTAAATGCTTTAGTATTGTGATTATTAAATCAAATATATAAATTAATTGGTGAATTCATTCAGCTACTTAAAAAAATTGATTTACACACCATTTCTTATTGAGGTCAAAATTAAGGTATTCCTCCCTCCTATTTACTTACGGCGGTATACATAGCACAACTCGTTTTTGGCTTTGGACGCAAAATATTATGATAGAATCGTATACCGTGTTTTGGTAAATTGACATATCGTATTTCTATCTATCTTACATTCACTTTTTTACTTAGTTATGTATCACTTTTTAACACTGATCAATATGAACTTGCAACGAATTGAAACTAAAATCTATGAATTCCGTGGAGTAAAGGTTATGTTGGATTTCGATCTGGCCGAATTGTATCAGACAGAAACCAAAAGACTTAAAGAAGCAGTGAGAAGGAACATCCTGAGATTTCCGACTGACTTTATGTTCAAACTAACCACTGCTGAATACAAATCTCTAAGGACGCAAATTGCGTCCTTAGAAAGAGGCCGTGGCCGGTACAGCAAATTTTTGCCGTTTGCTTTTACCGAACAGGGTGTGGCAATGCTTTCAGGGGTGCTCAACAGCACCAAAGCAATCAAGGTGAATATTCAGATCATTCGTGCTTTTGTATTGTTAAGGGAATTCGCACTTTCCCACAAGGATTTAACACTGAAATTAAGGAGGCTTGAAAGAAAATACAACAGGCGATTCAAAGATGTGGAGCATGCTTTGACATATCTTTTGAATAAGGACAATCTGGAGTCAATGCAAAAAGAACGGAAACGGATCGGATATAAAACACAAGATTGATATTGCACTTATGAAGTGCTGAAAAAATTAATAAGTATCGAATTGAGTTTACAATATCAATACACCAACCCGCTCACTTATACAAATCAAATTTCAGATACCCCTCCTCTGCCCTTTGCTTACCGCGATTGATATAAAACATTCTGTCTGTTGGAGCTGAAGTGGCCAGCCCATCCACATAACGGTTAAACATGCAAAATGCAGCAGCGATCAAAACCGTGTCATGAATTTCCAGGTCAGTTGCCTCTTCCTTTTTTGCCTGGTCAATTTGTTCTGATGTTACATGCTTCCCTCCTTTTTGCACGCTTGCTGCAATGGTAAGAAGTGATTTTAATTTTGGTGAGATGGAAGCCGAAGTGAAATCATTTTTGATTCGATCGAGCTCATCCATGCTGCATGAAAGATAATGCTGCGCAATGCCACCGTGCGCGTTCTGGCAGAAAAAACAGTCGTTGAGATAAGATACATACGTTGCGATCAGTTCCCTGTCGCCACGGCTTAATGTCGGATGGTCATCCCTGAGCAATGCTTCCGTGAAAGCATTCAGGTGCTTTGCCATCTCAGGACGGAAAGCCATGGGACCGCGGATGCCCGGCAGGCCTTCGGGTAATTTAATATGTGCCATGATAGTATGATTAAAATTGATAACGCTTTAATATTTTTCTTTTCCTGAAAATAAAGTCAGTATAAATCCTGCTAAAAATACAAAAGAGAAATAAAAAATGGCCTGGCCGTATCCGCCCAGCAGCACGGCCCACGATCCGACAAAGAAAACTGCAGTAGCGGTAAACAGCCTGCCAACGTTAAAGCAAAAACCGGTGGCGGCTCCCCTCACTTCAACTGGAAACAATTCCGGAATATAAACGGTCAATGCACCCTGGCTGATGCCGATGAACAGGGCAATCAAAACCATTCCTGCATAAGCAGGCATTGCAATGGTTGTTTGCATGCGGAATAAAAAATAACTCAGGATAAAACATCCTGCAAAGCAGATCAGCATGCATCTTCGAACACCAATGGCATTGGTGATCCACCCCGAAACAAGCCCGCCTGTCAGCCCACCAGCGGCAAATAGCATCATGCTGATACCACGTTCATGCTGTGCATCCGTTCCTGTAACCAGGCTTTGCACCCAGGTAGGAAGCCAGGCCAGCACGGCCCACAAACCGATGAGCATGGTACCAAAAATCAAACAGGCCAGTAACAGATCCTTCCTGATGTCTTTTCTGAAAAGCGAACGCCTGCTTTCATTTTGCCCGGCGGCATCTTTTGTTTTTTCCCATGATACCGATTCCTTGATCACTTTTATTGAAATCAGCGCAAGTACCACCGGGAACAATCCTGCATAAAAAGCCTGTCTCCAGTCTGTAACAAAATATTCAATGACCCCTGTCGAAAATATTCCTACCGGGATGGTAATGGATAAAATGCCCAAAGCAATCGCCCTGTTCTTATCGCTCCACGTTTCAGCGATGTGGATCGCCGTGGTAACCAGCACACCGCCAACTCCGAAACCTGAAAAAAACCGGCAAACCGCCACCCACGTCCATCCCGGAGCGAAAGCAGTGGCCAGTGTAAATATTCCTATGCAGGCTGTAGATAATATCACGCTCCACTTTCTTCCTGCCTTATCGCATACATAGCCCCAGCTGAATCCGCCAAACATCCATCCAAGGATAAAAACAGAATTAATGGTTGCAGCTATCTGATCGGTTTGATCCTGTCCCGCATCCGGCAAAAGGTCTTTCACTGCAACGGGCAGGTACACCGACATCAACGTGGACGTAACACCGCCAAAAACCCCGCTGATAAAACAAATGGCAAACAGCACCCAGCCGTACAGGGAACCTGTTGCCTTATGCTCCTGCTGCAAAATCGTGGAATCCATCAATCGGGTAAAAAGCGCATTATCAGGTGTGCCTGCAAATGGCTGGTTAGTTTTTCAACACCTTGCATCGCTGGCTAAAGCCTGATGACACGGCCTCGAGCATATAGGTACCCGATGCAAGTGAAGATATATCAAAACGTGCCTGTCCTGTATCATTGAGCAGGTGGCGGTACACCAGCCGGCCGGTCATGTCATACATTTTTATTTCCGTGTTTTTTAGCTGCGCACTGCCCGTGGAATTCACATACAGGTAATCGTTAGCAGGAACCGGGTATACGCTCAGATTATTAACAGCTGCAGGATCATGCATTCCGCTGGGGCCATTGCTCAGATCTACATCATCTGCAATAAACCACGATCCCAGGTTAGGCGTGCCGCTAATGGAATTCAGGATACTGAAAGTGACAATGCAGGTTGAAGGGGTTCCGGGTCCGGCAATAATGGGCACGGTCCCTTTCGTATAGGTCGCCGCTGATCCGAGAAAAGCCTGGGATCCGGCACCAATAATCGTTGAGGTGGAATCAAAAAACAGCACATCCACTTCAAGCTCATCATTGCTGAGCATATTACTCATGTACCAGAATGTGAGTTCAGTGTAGTATTGCGTTACCGGGAAACCCTGTCCGCCCGTGCCTGAATATAACAACGGTGCAAGCTGGCCAACCGGTCCCAGTGAAATCACTTCTCCCCTTGCAGCGGAATCGCCTGTATAGCTTTGCGCTGATGGCGTAACGGTGAAATAGGGGTCGTTGTTGGTTGACATCCAGAACAGGGGATCGTTTCCTGTCCACGATTCAAAACCAGGGTTTGGTATGGGATTTTGCGCATACCCTGAAAGCGAAAATAAAAAACAAAAAAAGGTTAAAATTTTTTTCATGTTATATAGGTTTAGGATTGACTTTGAATCGGACCGGATGATCAACGTATGATCACCAGCTTTTGCAGCTCACCGGTTGTCATGTTGTTTTTCACACGGCAAAAATATACTCCTGCAGGAAAATCGTTTACGGATACCGTTGTACTACCAGGAACCACTGCAAATGATTTTACCAGCTGTCCCTGCATGTCGTATATGTCTAAAGTGCTGTGATCAGGTACGGTTCCCGTCTTAATATGAAGCACGTCCGCTGCAGGATTGGGGTAAACGCTTATGTATTGTTCTTTAGCATCACCGCCAATCCCTGTTGTCGTATTTAACTCAACATCGTCAACAATAAACCAGGATCCTGCGTTAGTAACACTAACGGGATTCAGGATGGCGAATGAAACAATGCAGCTCGCCGGCGTACCTGATCCCGGGAATACAGGCACAGTTCCTTTTGTATAAGTTGCAACTGATCCGGAATAAACCTGAGATCCTGAAGCAATGAGGGTAGCATTTGAATCGAAGAAACGCACTTCAACATGCATCTCATCAGTAAACACCATGTCAATCATATACCAGAAAGTGAGTTCTGAGTAATACTGGTTTACCAGGATTCCCTGTGTACCCGATCCTGCATATAAAAAGGGGGCAACCTCGTACGATGGCCAGACTACTATCGCTGTACCCTTAACGGCGGAATCGCCGGAATAACTTTGGTCTGTTGGTGTTACCGTGACATAAGTATTATTATTAGTCGCCATCCAGAACTCCGGATCATTACCTGTCCATGATTCAAACCCCGGGTTTGGTATGGGGTTTTGTGCATTGGTGCTAACAGCATATAAAAAACAAAAAAGTGTAAATAACTTTTTCATAATTTGAGGGTTTAGCATTGAATCACAAATAATTTCCTGTATCAGTGTATAATCACCAGCTTTTGCAGCTCACCGGTTGTCATGTTGTTTTTCACCCGGCAAAAATAAACGCCTGCATGAAAATCGTTTACGGATACCGTTGCACTGCCCGGAACCACGGTAAATGATTTTACGAGCTGTCCCTGTATGTCATAAATGTCCATGGTGCTGTGATCAGGACCGCTGACGGGCATGTTAATATGAAGCACATCAGCTGCCGGATTGGGATACATGCTAAACCCGTCTTTATTGCCTGCATTGGCAATACCTGCGGCAGAAGTATTTAATGGGACTTCGATGGAGTTAAGCACCTGCCTTAAGTGCGTATCGGTATGATAATAAGAAACAAATCCGACAAGGGTTACATCCTGGTCCTTCCAGCCAGCTAAAATATCAATGTTGCTGAATGAATAGGAATAGCTGCTTCCCTGCAGTGGTGCTGTTGGAATATTTCCCGCTATACCCCAGTTACCTGTAAGCACCTGCCTCACCACATGGTGATGCACATAGCCCACGATGGGATCGCCGAGGTTGTAGCAGGGATGTCCCACAGATGTATTGAAATAATTGGTCTGGTCGTAACCGCTGCCGGTGCCAACTACACTGTCTTCCACAATAAACAGGTTGATCCTGAAATCTCCCGGTGCTGGTGTGCTTATAAAATTCACATCAACCGTGCAATTCATTTTTCGGGTTGCAGGTGTATAATTATTGGATATGACAACTTCAGCTATAGCAGGATCGGCAAGATGCGCCTGCACAATGCTGTCCCATTTCTGCCGCGATACTGCGATAAAGGGAGGCGAGGTATAAACAGGAATGGGATAATCGCCGCGGTCGATGCAGGCTCCCGGGGCAAAAGTGGTGAAATCAGCGGCAATGGCGCTGCTCTGGGGAACCGTCATGGCATCAACACCGAAGCCTGCATGGTGCGTAACCCAGATCACACTGGGATAGGTATCGATGATCTGTTTGGCAATGATGTCACCATCCGGACAAAATCCGCAGGGTGCGGTGGAGAACTCTTCCAACAGCTGATATTTGGTTTGCGATTGTACATGCAGTGCAGCAAAGAAGAACAACAGCAGGGGTAGCAGTTTTTTCATCGGCGGGAGGTTTGTTGGGGTAAATGTAGAAAAAAATACTACCCAAACAATGCCTGATATTTACTGGCTTTAACGGTTTCAGCAACAGAAAAGGATCAATTGGTGAAGAAGTTTATAAAAGTATAATCTCTCAGAACGAGGGCTTAGTTAATGCGCCATGCTTTTGCGAAATCAGGCTGCACCTTTTCATCGCCACACCTGTCCCGCTGTTTCATCCCTGCCTGACTGCGTCACGCCGGCAGGGGGGCTAGCATAGTTGCTGCAGCGTTTCATAGATGCAGATTGAATTAGTTGGTGAGTCACCAACCACAGGCAGCAAAAGGATGTTTTTAGAGATGTTTTAAAAGATCAGCCAAGCTTTACCTGACTTCGGCAATTCAAAAAAATCATGGCAATCATAAAAATCAAAAAAATCAGCGTTCAGACAATAGCCCGCGATGAAATACAGGAGTTAATAAGCTAAACCCGGCAGAATGACGGGACTGCAGCAAAAACAAAGTGATAAAGTTTGTTTTCCAAAAAAACCTAAAAGATTCCAACGTTCACAACTCGTTACATCGAAACTTTAATCTTTAAACCTTAAACTTTAAACTTAATTCAAGCCTGTGCTACCCCTAAATCCCCTAAAGGGGACTTTTGATCACATTTTCCAAAACGTAAAGTCCCAACTTTAAACTTTAAACCTTAAACTTTAAACTAATTTCAAGCCTGCGCCGTAGGCCCGCCGAAATTCATCGGAATGTTCAGTCCCTCGGTTTGCTTGATGGTACCATGAACCGCTTCGAATTTGGAGATGTTATCAGACAAAGCAGCAAGGAAACGCTTGGCATGCTGGGGCGTAAGTACAACGCGTGATTTCACACGTGCTTTGGGTACACCGGGCATGACTTTGATAAAATCTATAACGAATTCGCTGTTGGAGTGCGTAATGATTGCTAAGTTGGAATAGGTACCCTCGGCCATATCTTCACTGAGTTCTATATTCAACTGGGGAGCTTGTTTTTCGTCCATAACTTGATTGATTACACTGTTAACTGATACAAAAATAAAAAATCCGCCTGATTAAACTACCAGGCGGACCTTTTATTTTAATGGCATCTCTAATAACCCGGCATTACTGCGTTGGCTGCGCCGGTCATAATCCTCATTTACATTGGTAAACTCCGGTTTTTCGCGGCTTGCCGCCTTGTACTGCCGGGCTCTTAGAGCGCCATTATTCCGAAATTTAAGTTAACAGAGATCCTTATTAACTTTGAACTATTGTTTCACCAGCTCTTCTTTATCCACGATCTTCGAAGCCATCAGCAGGTCATATTCCTCCTGTGATCCCACGATGATCTTTTCATATTCTCTTAATCCTGTTCCGGCCGGGATGAGGTGACCCACGATCACATTCTCTTTCAATCCAAGCAGGTCGTCGATCTTGCCGTTGATGGCAGCTTCGTTGAGCACCTTGGTGGTTTCCTGGAACGATGCGGCGGAGATCCAGCTCTTCGTATGTAACGAAGCCTGTGTAATCCCCTGCAGCAGCGGCGTTGAAGTGGCCGGTATGGCGTCACGCGAATCAATGGACTTCATGTCCTTGCGCTTGAGCAGCGAATTTTCTTCGCGCAGCTTGCGCAGGCTCACAATCTGTCCGGCTTTGAACTGGTTTGAATCACCCGGATCAATTACAATCTTCTTGTCATATATCCAGTCGTTCTCCTCCATAAAGTCGGCACGGTTCACTGATTCTCTTTCGAGGAAACGCGTATCACCCGGATCTTCGATCTGCACCTTGCGCATCATCTGGCGCACGATCACCTCAAAGTGCTTGTCGTTGATTTTCACACCCTGCAAACGGTACACTTCCTGGATTTCATTCACCAGATACTCCTGCACCATGGCGGGTCCCTTGATGTTCAGGATGTCAATCGGCGTAATGGCTCCGTCTGAAAGCGGTGATCCTGCTTTCACATAGTCGTTATCCTGCACCAGGATGTGCTTGCTCAGCGGAACAAGGTATTTCTTGATCTCCCCTTCTTTCGAAGTGATGATAATTTCCCTGTTACCGCGCTTGATACCGCTGTACGATACCACGCCGTCGATTTCAGAAACTACGGCAGGGTTCGATGGATTCCTTGCTTCGAATAACTCTGTTACCCTTGGCAGACCACCGGTGATGTCGCTTGATTTTCCGGTTGCCCTCGGGATCTTCACCAGCACGTCTCCTGCATGGATCTTGGCTCCCTTGTTCACTACTACGTGTGCACCTACGGGGATGTTGTATGATTTGAAAACGTCTTTTGTTTTCTCATTCATAATCTTGATCACCGGGTTTTTGGTCTTGTCGCGGCTGTCGATGATCACTTTCTCCTTAAAGCCTGTCTGCTCATCCGATTCATCACGGTAAGTGATGCCTTCTTCAATGTGCTCATATTCGATCTTACCTTCAGCTTCGCTTACGATTACAGCGTTGTACGGATCCCACTGGCAGATGAGGTCACCTTTTTCAACCTGCTGGCCTTCTTTTACAAAAAGATGCGCACCGTAAGGAATGTTGTTATTGGCAAGAACCGCTTTCGTATTTTTATCAATGATCCTGATCTCACCTGAACGGCCTACCACCACCAGCTCTTTCTTACCTTCGTTGGAATGGCTGATCACACGCACCTCTTCAAATTCGAGGATACCTGCAAATTTGGCTTCCAGTTTTGATTCTGATGCAACTTTTGATGCCGTACCACCCACGTGGAATGTACGGAGTGTAAGCTGTGTTCCAGGCTCACCAATGGATTGCGCTGCAATAACACCAACGGCTTCTCCTTTCTGAACCATCCTTCCTGTAGCCAGGTTACGACCGTAACACTTGGTACATACGCCCTGCTTGGATTCGCAGGTCAGCACCGAACGGATCTCCACCATTTCAATAGGTGATTTGTCTATAAAGTCCGCAATCTCTTCAGTGATCTGCTCTCCTGAAAGGACGATCGTTTCGCCGGTTAGCGGATGGAACACATCATGAAGCGACACCCTTCCGAGAATCCTGTCATACAATGTTTCAACCACTTCTTCATTATTCTTCAATGCAGTCTCAGCAAGTCCGCGCAGTGTTCCGCAGTCTTCATCAGTGATGATCACATCCTGCGCAACGTCAACCAGCCTCCTGGTAAGGTAACCGGCATCGGCCGTCTTCAGGGCCGTATCGGCAAGACCTTTACGTGCACCGTGTGTTGAAATGAAATACTCAAGAATCGACAGCCCTTCTTTAAAGTTTGAAAGGATGGGGTTCTCGATAATTTCACCGCCTGAAGCACCGGATTTCTGTGGCTTGGCCATCAGTCCCCGCATTCCACCCAGCTGACGGATCTGCTCTTTCGAGCCCCGTGCACCGGAATCAAGCATCATGTAAACGGCGTTGAATCCCTGCTTATCGGTTGAAATCTGCTTGAGGAGGTTATCTGTGATACGTGAATTGGTACGTGTCCAGATGTCGATGATCTGGTTGTAACGCTCGTTGTTGGTAATGAAACCCATGTTGTAGTTACCCATCACATCTTCCACTTCACTGTGCGCTTTTTCAACCAGCTTCACTTTTTCAGGTGGGATCTGTACGTCGGAAAGGTTGAACGACAATCCGCCTTTGAAGGCCATCTTATAGCCGAGGTCCTTGATGTCGTCGAGGAAGGCTGCAGTTTTTGATATGCCGGTTTTCTTCAGTACCACGTTAATGATCTCACGCAGTGATTTCTTGGTGAGCAATTCATCAATATAACCTACTTCTTTTGGAACTACCTGGTTGAATAATACACGTCCTACGGTAGTCTCCGTAAGCTTATTCACCATCTTTCCTTCGACGATCAAATTTACTTTCACGCGGATGAATGCATGCAGTTCAACAAGTCCTTCATTGTAGGCGATGATCACATCTTCAGGTGCATAGAAAGTCATGCCCTGCCCCTTCACTTTTATAGTCTTATCTGTACGCTTTCCTTTGGTGATGTAATAAAGTCCAAGCACCATGTCCTGTGATGGAACCGTTACCGGCGCACCATTGGCAGGGTTCAGGATGTTATGTGATGCAAGCATCAGCATCTGCGCTTCCAGGATGGCAGCATGTCCGAGCGGTACGTGCACTGCCATCTGGTCACCGTCGAAGTCGGCGTTGAATGCCGTACAAACGAGCGGGTGCAGCTGGATGGCTTTTCCTTCGATCAGCTTGGGCTGGAATGCCTGGATACCCAGACGGTGCAGCGTTGGCGCACGGTTGAGCAGCACGGGATGTCCTTTCAGTACATTTTCAAGGATATCCCATACGATGGCATCCTTGCGGTCAACAATTTTCTTCGCTGATTTCACGGTCTTTACCACACCGCGCTCAATCATTTTGCGGATGATAAATGGTTTGAACAATTCAGCAGCCATGTCTTTCGGAAGTCCGCACTCATGGAGCTTCAGTTCAGGTCCTACGACAATTACCGAACGTGCTGAATAGTCAACACGTTTTCCAAGCAGGTTCTGACGGAAACGACCCTGTTTTCCTTTCAACGAATCGGAAAGAGATTTGAGGGCACGGTTTGATTCCGTCTTCACTGCATTTACTTTACGTGAATTATCGAATAAGGAATCCACAGCTTCCTGCAGCATCCTTTTTTCATTTCTTAAGATTACATCAGGAGCTTTGATCTCCAGCAATCGTTTCAAACGGTTGTTGCGGATGATCACCCTGCGGTAGAGGTCATTTAAATCGGAAGTGGCAAAACGACCGCCATCCAGCGGAACGAGCGGACGCAATTCGGGTGGAATCACCGGAACCACTTTCACGATCATCCAGGCCGGCTTGTTTTCGATATGCTGGTTGGCATTCCGGAAAGCTTCAACAACCTGCAAACGTTTCAAAGCTTCGTTCTTACGTTGCTGTGATGTTTCATTGCTTGCCTGGTGACGCAGCTTGTAGGATAAGCTGTCAAGGTCGAGCCTGGAAAGCAGTTCGTACAATGCATCCGCACCCATGCGGGCGATGAACTTGTTCGGATCGCTGTCGTCCAGGTGCTGGTTGTCTTTCGGAAGCTGGTCAATGATGTTGAGGTATTCTTCTTCCGTCAGAAAATCAAGGTAGTTGACACCGTCCGCTGACTTGATTCCCGGGTTGATCACCACATAACGCTCATAGTATATGATAAGATCAAGCTTTTTGGTAGGCAGACCCAGCAGGTAACCGATTTTGTTTGGAAGTGAACGGAAATACCAGATGTGCGCAACGGGTACCACCAGCTGGATATGTCCCATCCTTTCACGTCTTACTTTCTTTTCGGTAACTTCCACACCGCAGCGGTCGCAAACGATACCCTTGTAACGGATACGCTTGTACTTGCCGCAATGGCATTCCCAGTCCTTTACCGGACCGAATATCCTTTCGCAGAATAATCCGTCACGCTCAGGCTTATACGTACGATAATTGATCGTTTCAGGCTTAAGCACCTCACCGCTGGATTGCTCCAGGATGTCTTCAGGTGATGAAAGACTGATAATGATCTTGGAAAAATTGCTTTTTAACTTGCTCTCTTTTTTTAAAGCCATGTTGTTATTTTTGAGTAACTAAGTTGTTTTAATATGATTATTCTAAGGTGACCTTGAGACACAGGCCTTTGAGCTCGTGCAGGAGTACGTTGAAGGATTCCGGTACGCCGGGTGTTCCCATGTTTTCTCCTTTTACGATTGCTTCATAAGCCTTGGCGCGTCCCAGTACGTCATCCGACTTGATGGTAAGCAGTTCCTGCAGGATATTGGCTGCACCGAATGCTTCAATGGCCCAAACCTCCATTTCACCGAAACGCTGTCCTCCGAACTGCGCTTTACCGCCGAGCGGCTGCTGGGTAATGAGTGAGTAGGGCCCGATGGAACGTGCGTGCATCTTGTCGTCAACCATGTGACCGAGCTTCAGCATGTAGATCACACCAACGGTAGCCGGCTGATCGAAACGCTCACCGGTTCCGCCGTCATACAGGTAAGTGCTTCCTACCGTGGGCAGACCCGCTTTGCTGATGTAATGGTCAATGTCGGCAAGGGTAGCTCCGTCAAAGATCGGTGTGGCGAATTTCACTCCTAGCTTCTGTCCGGCCCAGGCAAGAACAGTTTCATATATCTGCCCGAGGTTCATCCGCGAAGGCACGCCCAGCGGGTTGAGCACGATGTCAACAGGCGTTCCGTCTTCGAGGAAAGGCATGTCTTCATCCCTTACAATACGGGCCACAATACCTTTGTTACCGTGACGGCCTGCCATCTTATCTCCCACTTTAAGCTTACGCTTCTTGGCAATGTAAACCTTGGCCAGCTGCATGATACCTGCAGGCAGCTCATCACCTACGGTAATGGCAAAACGTTTACGTTTATAGATACCGTTGGTGTCGTTGAGCTTGATGTTGAAGTTATGCAGCAGCTGCTTGATCTGCTCATTCTTATCCTTGTCGGTGGTCCACTTGGAAGGATTGATGTTGCTGTAATCAATTTCCGACAGCATCTTCTGGGTGAATTTCGCACCTTTTGGAACAATAACTTCCTTGAAGATATCGGTAACACCCTGAGAAGTCTTGCCGCTAACCAGTATAAACAGCTTGTCGATCAGCTTGGATTTGATTTCAGCCACGGCTTTTCCATGCTCATCATCAATTTTGGCCAGCAATTGCTTTTCATCATTCTTGGCATTTTTCTCTTTCACGATCCTGGAGAAAAGCTTCTTGTTGATCACGACTCCTTTTACAGAAGGCGGAACTTTCAGGGAAGCATCTTTCACATCACCGGCTTTATCACCAAAAATGGCGCGAAGCAGCTTTTCTTCGGGTGAAGGATCTGTTTCTCCTTTCGGAGTGATCTTACCGATCAGGATATCACCTTCCATCACTTCTGCTCCCACGCGGATCAGTCCGTTCTCATCCAGCTCACGTGTTGCTTCTTCACTTACGTTTGGAATATCAGCGGTAAGCTCTTCAAGTCCGCGTTTGGTATCCCTCACTTCCAGTGAATATTCATCGATGTGAATGGATGTGAAGATATCTTCACGCACCACTTTCTCAGAGATTACGATGGCATCTTCAAAATTATAACCTTTCCAGGGCATGAAGGCCACTTTCAGGTTGCGGCCCAGTGCGAGCTCGCCATCCTGTGTTGCATATCCTTCGCAAAGCACCTGTCCGGCTTTTACCTTCTCGCCTTTCTTTACGATGGGCTTGAGGTTGATATTGGTATTCTGGTTGGTCTTCTGGAATTTGGTCAGCTTGTAACTTTTCAAATCATCCTCAAAGCTGATGAGCTTTTCTTCATCATTGCGTGAGCTGCGGATCACAATTTCAGTAGCATCCACATATTCCACAACGCCGTCATTCTCGGCATTGATCAGTACGCGTGAATCGCGAACCACGATTCCTTCAAGTCCTGTTCCCACAATGGGAGCTTCAGGCCTGAGGAGCGGAACTGCCTGGCGCTGCATGTTTGATCCCATCAGGGCGCGGTTGGCATCATCATGCTCAAGGAAGGGAATAAGCGAAGCTGCAATCGATGCGATCTGGTTCGGTGCCACGTCCATGAGCGCAATGTTCTTCGGCTCCATGATCGGGAAATCGCCCATCAGACGCACAATAACCTTGTTGTCCTTGAAGCTTCCATCAGCATCGAAATTGGCATTCGACTGTGCAATGGCCTTTTGATCTTCTTCTTCAGCTGTCAGATAGATAACGTCTTTATTCACATCCACCTTTCCATTGGTTACCGTACGGTATGGCGTGGAAATAAATCCGAGGTTGTTGATCTTGGCATATACGCAAAGCGAGGAGATCAGACCGATATTTGGACCTTCAGGTGTTTCAATGGTACAAAGACGTCCGTAGTGCGTATAGTGTACGTCACGCACCTCGAAACCTGCACGCTCCCTGGAGAGACCGCCCGGTCCGAGTGCCGACAACCTGCGCTTGTGGGTGATTTCAGCAAGCGGGTTGGTCTGATCCATGAACTGGCTAAGCTGGTTGGTTCCGAAAAATGAATTGATCACCGATGAAAGTGTCTTGGCATTGATCAGGTCGGCAGGCGTGAAAACCTCATTGTCGCGTACGTTCATCCGTTCGCGGATGGTACGCGCCATACGGGCAAGGCCCACACCGAACTGCGTATATAACTGCTCCCCTACGGTACGCACCCTCCTGTTGCTCAGGTGATCGATATCATCCACATCAGCCTTGCTGTTGATCAGCTCGATCAGGTATTTGATGATGGAGATAATGTCCTCCTTGGTAAGCACCTTGGTATCGGAAGGAATAGCGAGGTTCAGCTTCCTGTTGATCCGGTAACGGCCCACTTCGCCAAGGTCGTAACGTTTGTCGGAAAAGAACAGCTTATCGATAATACCCCTTGCTGTTTCCTCATCCGGCGGCTCGGCATTACGCAGCTGGCGATAAATATGCTCCACTGCCTCTTTTTCAGAGTTGGAAGTATCTTTCTGCAGCGTGTTGTAAATGATGGCGTAATCGCCCGAGTTCATGTCTTCCTTGTGCAGGATAATGGCTTTCACCCCTGCATCAATGATGGTATCAATGTGCTGATCTTCGAGCACCGTTTCGCGCTCGAGGATCACTTCATTTCTTTCAATGGATACAACTTCTCCGGTATCCTCATCCACAAAGTCTTCCACCCAGGTCTTGAGGACCCTGGCAGCCAGCTTGCGGTTGATTACTTTCTTAAGCGCTGCTTTGCTGACCTTCACCTCATCGGCAAGACCAAAGATCTCCAGGATGTCTTTATCAGTCTGGAAGCCGATGGCGCGCAGCAGCGTGGTTACCGGGAATTTTTTCTTCCTGTCGATATAGGCATACATCACATTGTTGATGTCGGTTGCAAATTCGATCCAGGAACCTTTAAATGGAATAACCCTGGCCGAGTACAGCTTGGTGCCGTTGGCATGCCTGCTCTGACCGAAAAACACACCGGGTGAACGGTGCAGCTGTGATACAACCACGCGCTCGGCGCCGTTGATCACAAAGGTTCCCTTAGGTGTCATGTAAGGGATGGTACCGAGGTATACATCCTGCACGATGGTCTCAAAATCCTCATGCTCAGGATCGGTACAATACAGTTTCAGCTTTGCCTTTAAAGGCACGCTGTAAGTGAGCCCGCGCTCAATACACTCTTCAAGCCTGTATCGGGGCGGATCAATAAAATAGTCGATAAATTCAAGCACGAAATTATTTCGTGAATCGGAAATCGGGAAATTTTCGCTGAACACTTTGAATAACCCTTCATTGTGGCGGTTATCGGAAGTGGTTTCGAGCTGGAAGAAGTCCTGGAATGATTTTAACTGAATCTCCAGAAAATCAGGATACTGTATGGCCTGTTTGTTAGAGGAGAAATTGATCCTTTTTGAGATGTTTTTGTCCGGTGAATTTTTGATTTGAGCCAATGGATTCAGATTTTAATGTGATTTTGGAATTTCAATAAGTTAAATTATAGCTATGCACGATAACACTTATCTACAAAAGGGTATAGACCTGTGCCGGACAAGCCGGCAGAGGTCTATAAAAACTTGGTCAGTTCAGGTTACTTAACCTCAACTTCAGCGCCGGCTTCTTCAAGCTGTTGTTTAAGGGAGGCTGCTTCTTCTTTCGAAACTCCTTCCTTTACAGGCTTGGGCGCACCATCAACGAGGTCCTTGGCTTCTTTCAGACCAAGACCGGTCAGTTCCTTCACCAGCTTCACGATAGCAAGCTTCGCTCCGCCTGGTGCTTTCAGGATCACATCAAAAGTTGATTTTTCTTCGGCTGCTGCAGCTCCACCGCCTGCTGCACCACCTGCTGCTACTGCTACTGCAGCTGCTGCCGGCTCAATGCCATATTCATCTTTAAGAATTTTCGCTAATTCGTTTACTTCTTTTACTGTCAGGTTTACCAACTGATCAGCAAATGCTTTTAAATCTGCCATTTGTTTATTTGTTTTGTTTGATTAAGTTAATGATTGGATTATAAATAATGAACCGTTAAACCTGGAAGCGATTTAAGAGGCCCGTTGTTCTAAGGTTTTTACTATGCCTGCCAGCTTGTTGCCACCGCTCTGCAATGCACCAAGCACGTTCTTGGCCGGAGACTGCAGCAGGCCGATGATATCGCCGATAAGCTCGTTTTTCGATTTGAGGCTTACCAGTGCATCCAGCTGATTGTCGCCCAGGAATACGGATGCTTCGATAAATGCGCCTTTGAGGATCGGCCGGTCACTTTCTTTCCTGAATTCCTTGATCAGCTTGGCTGGCACATTTGCCGTTTCAGAGAACATGATGGCTGAAGTGCCCTTCAGTGCCGGGAATAAAGGTGTGTAGCTTGCTTCATCGATCTGCTCCAGCGCTTTACGGATCAGCGTGTTCTTGGCCACATTCATTTTGATTTTCCTGCTGTGGCATAACCTGCGAAGCTTGCTGGTTTTTTCGGAATTCAGTGTGGCAATATCGGCAATATAGAAATTGCTGCATTCGTTAAAGCTGCCAACCAGGGATGCTATGATTTTATTTTTTTCTTCTTTTGTCATTGGATCAGTTTTTTTAAAATTTTACTCAGCTTCAGCCTGCAATTGATTTGGCATCAACCTGGATTCCGCCGCTCATGGTGCTTGACATGTAAATGCTTCTGAAATAAGTACCTTTTGCAGATGCCGGTTTCAGCTTGGCAATGGTATGAAGCAGCTCATTGGCATTTTCATAGATCTTGTTTGGATCAAATGATACCTTGCCCACGGAAGCATGGATGATACCTGTTTTGTCCACTTTGAAATCTATTTTACCGCCTTTTACATCCGTTACAGCTTTGCCTATGTCGTTCGTAACAGTTCCTGTTTTTGGGTTTGGCATCAGGTTACGGGGTCCGAGTATCTTTCCCAGCTTACCAACCTTTGCCATCACGCTTGGCATGGTGATAACGATGTCCATGTCAACCCAGCCACCTTCAATTTTCTGAATATATTCGTCCAGTCCTACAAAATCGGCACCGGCTGCTTTTGCTTCCGCTTCCTTATCAGGCGTGCAGAGCACCAGCACTTTTATTGTTTTACCGGTTCCATGCGGTAAGGTAACAACACCGCGAACCATTTGGTTTGCCTTACGGGGATCTACGCCCAGTCTTACATTCAGATCCACAGATGCATCAAACTTGGTGAACGTAATGTCCTTCACCAGTTTGGAAGCCTCCTGCAGGGAGTACGCTTTTGCCGGATCCAGTTTGGATGCGACCTTTTTTTGATTTTTTGTGAGTTTTGCCATTGTTATTGTTTTTTGATGTGCGAACGCCCAGGGTTTTTCACCAGGGCTCCATCAGTTTAAAACTTGATCAGAAGGGCCTGTTTCCTTCAACAGTAATGCCCATGCTTCGTGCCGTTCCAGCCACCATGCTCATGGCCGATTCAACGGTAAAGCAGTTTAAATCAGGCATTTTTGCTTCAGCTATCTTGCGTACCGTATCCCAGTTAACCGTGGCGATTTTTTTACGGTTCGATTCAGCCGAGCCTGATTTCTGTTTCGTGGCTTCCAGCAGCTGGATGGCTACGGGAGGAGTCTTGATGATAAAATCGAACGACTTATCCACATAAACAGTTAAAATAACCGGCAATACTTTGCCTGCCTGGTCCTGCGTCCTTGCATTGAACTGCTTGCAGAATTCCATGATGTTAACGCCCTTCGCACCCAGTGCAGGTCCGATCGGGGGGGCCGGGTTTGCTGCTCCGCCTTTTACCTGGAGCTTAACCACTGCGCCTATTTCTTTTGCCATTTTTTTTTTGAGTTTCTAGTTTCTAGTTCCTAGTTTCTAGTTATTATTGTAATTGGAAGCAATTACTATTTGATAACTAAAAACTTATGAGCCCTTAACTAAATTAATTATTTACTAATTTTTATTATCGACTACTTACTAATTATTGATCATTCTCTTTTTAAACACACAAGCGACCCGAAACCAGAAACCAGGAACTAGAAACTAGGAACCAGGAACCAGGAACTATTCCTTCTCCACCTGCATATAGCTTAGTTCAAGCGGTGTTTTTCTTCCGAAAATTTTCACCATCACCTTAAGCTTTTTCTTCTCTTCATTTACTTCTTCAATAATTCCTGAGAAGCTGTTGAACGGTCCGTCAACCACCTTGATCGACTCGCCTACCACAAACGGGATGTTCAATACTTCTTCCGACTCTGCCAGTTCATCCACCTTGCCAAGTATCCTGTTCACTTCGCTCATGCGAAGCGGTGCAGGCTTCTCCCCTTTGGATCCGAGGAAATTGATGACACCGGTTACATTCTGGATAATATGCGGTATTTCTCCTGACAGCTCAGCTTCAATAAGGATGTATCCGGGCAGGTAGTTCCTTTCCTTGCTCACCTTTTTACCGGCTTTGATCTGGTAAATCTTTTCTGTAGGAATCAGTACCTGCTCCACGTAACTATTCAGCTTCAGGCGATTGATCTCAGACTCGATATAGCCTTTGATCTTTTTCTCCTTACCGCTGATTACACGGATTACATACCATTTTTTAGTGCTGGTTTCAGTCATGGCAGGTTATGCAAACAGGTTATACAACGTGTTCATGGTAAACTGGAACAGTGAATCCATCAGGAAAACAACTATTCCGATGATAAATGATGCAATCATCACCACCACAGCGCTGCTTTGCAGTTCTGCCCAGGTAGGCCATGACACCTTATTCATCAACTCGTTATAGGAATCCGACAGGTATAATTTAATCTTGTTCATCAGTATGCTGGTTAATGCTTAACTTTCTTTTTGCACGGGTGGAGAGACTCGAACTCCCAGCCAATGGTTTTGGAGACCACTACTCTACCAATTGAGCTACACCCGTTTAATTTCACTCATGTCTGGAAATTTCCTGTAACCAGATGGCTTTCAGCCGGTTCCCGATTCGTCTTTACAAACGGTTTCATTACCGGAGTAACCGACAGAAAGTCACCGGCGATTTTTCATGCCGGTGACTTTCTGCGCTAACTTATATTAAGTCGTTACTTGATAATCTCGATTACCTGACCGGCACCAACTGTTCTGCCACCTTCACGGATAGCGAACCGCAGACCTTTTTCCATAGCCACAGGCTGGATCAGGTTCACGTTGATGGTTACGTTATCGCCAGGCATTACCATTTCACGTCCTTCCGGTAATTTGATTTCACCGGTTACGTCAGTGGTACGCAGGTAAAACTGGGGACGGTAATTGTTATGGAATGGCGTATGACGTCCGCCTTCTTCTTTTTTCAAAACATAGATTTCTGCTTTGAATTCAGTATGCGGAGTAATGGAACCCGGCTTTGCAACCACCATTCCCCTGCGGATATCATTCTTCTCAATACCCCTGAGGAGCAGACCAACGTTATCGCCGGCTTCGCCCCTGTCAAGGATCTTACGGAACATTTCCACACCGGTAACGGTAGAGGTTAATTTCTTATCCTGCATGCCGATGATCTCCACGTTGTCGTTGGAGTTGATCACGCCTCTTTCAATACGGCCGGTAGCAACTGTACCACGACCGGTAATGGAGAACACGTCTTCAACCGGCATCAGGAATGGAAGGTCAACCATACGGGGAGGAATCGGAATGAAAGTATCAACAGCTTCCATCAGCTCCATGATCTTTGGAACCCATTTAGCGTCCATATTCAAACCGCCCAGTGCTGAACCACGGATAACCGGGGTGTTGCTGCCATCAAATTCATAGAAGCTCAGCAGCTCACGGATTTCCATTTCAACGAGGTCAAGCAGCTCAGGATCGTCAACCATATCTACTTTATTCATAAATACCACAATCTTGGGTACACCTACCTGACGGGCAAGCAGGATGTGCTCACGGGTCTGTGGCATAGGACCATCAGTTGCGGCAACCACCAGGATTGCACCATCCATCTGTGCAGCTCCCGTAACCATGTTCTTTACATAGTCAGCGTGACCAGGACAGTCAACGTGCGCATAGTGACGGTTTGCAGTTGCATATTCCACGTGTGCCGTGTTAATGGTAATACCCCTCTCCTTTTCTTCAGGAGCATTATCGATTGAATCGAAGCTTCTTTTTTCGGAAAGACCTTTTTCTGCAAGAACGGTGGTGATAGCTGCAGTAAGGGTCGTTTTACCGTGGTCAACGTGACCAATGGTTCCAATATTTACGTGTGGTTTGGAACGATCAAATTTCTCTTTAGCCATTTTAATTGGTTATTAAATTTGTTAATGATTGTAGTTTTATGTTTGTTTAAAAATTGTAATTCGTTTGTTAACCACTTTCCGTTAAAAGCCCGTTCAGCTATTGCGTAAATGACGCCTGTTCAAACTTTATTCTGAGCCAATGACCAGGATCGAACTGGTGACCTCATCCTTACCATGGATGCGCTCTACCAACTGAGCTACATCGGCTTGGCCCGTGACCATTAATTCTTTTCAGTACTGCCGGTATCGTTTTACCGGTTTTCATTTTTGAGCGGAAGACGAGGTTCGAACCCGCGACCTACAGCTTGGAAGGCTGTCGCTCTACCAACTGAGCTACTTCCGCATTCGGGTGTGAATGCCTGAGACACCTGTGTTCCTTCACCCGGGGTCATCTTATGTTTATCATCCATAATAGATGATGCTCTTATTCTTAATCCAATTAACCAATTTAATCAAAAACAAAAGCTAAGTAGCCACCACAGTACTTACAAATTCAACCCTCCGGTTACTTTCCCTGCAATCATTGCTTTTTCACCGGCATCTCATGATGTCACACCCTGTTGTGGGGAGAGGAGGATTCGAACCTCCGAAGTCGAAAGACAACAGATTTACAGTCTGCCCCATTTGGCCACTCTGGTATCTCCCCGGTCAAGTTTTCAAATTCGGGACAACCCAACTGCTTAATATTTAACCAGCTTAGCTACCAGATTTGAAAACCAAACCAATGAGCCGATGGAGGGATTCGAACCCCCGACCCACTGATTACAAATCAGTAGCTCTGGCCAACTGAGCTACATCGGCAAATCTATTCAATGAACACTATCCTATACCCCCAATTTTGGGATTGCAAATGTATGAAACATATTCTTATTTACAAGGTGTCGAAAAAAATTATTTTATAAACATTCAAAAGCTCATTTTTCATAAGGCCATGACCCGCGACCTGATGCCATAAAAACCTGTTTTTAACTGCTTTATAAAACATGGCTTCCATAGCATGCCGGTGCATAAATGCCATGGATTTTTTGATCCCTGAAAGAACAAACCGTTGCCATGCAGCCTGATTTAAATTGATGACAATCCTGTACACCTTCCATTACGCCAAAACAATTTACCTTTGCCGGCATGCGCATTCGGCAAAGGAATGCAGCGGGTCAAAAAAATAATTCTTCGGAATGCCTTTAATTTCAGCTGTTGTAGTCACTTTTAATGAAGCCGGTATCCTGGAAGACTGCTTAAAATCGCTGGCTTTTTGCGATGAAATAGTCGGTATCGACCTGGGTTCATCGGATCCATCGGTTGAAATCCTGAAAAAGTACGGTGCCAAAGTGCATCCATTCCCCAAAACACCGGTGGTGGAAGAAGCTAAACATTTTGCCCTGCAGTTTTGCCGGAACGACTGGATCCTGTTCATCGATCCCGATGAACGGGTTGACAGCCTGCTTGCAGCCGATATAAAATCAATGATCAGCGAAGACCAGGGCAATACCGGAATCATCCTCGTGCCATGGCTTTTTTATTATAAAGGGAAAGCCCTGAAAGGCACTTTCTGGGGACATTCAAAAGTGAGCAAGCAAATCATTATCAACCGGCATCGCGCTACCATCAACCTGTTTGTTCACGGGGGCTACAGGGTCATAAACCAGGCTGTTTCAAAAGAAATCCCCAGAAAGGGAAGCAATGTTTTGCACCATTTCTGGATGAGCTCGATGAATACGCTGCTGGCCAAGCATAAAATGTATATTGTAAAAGAAGGTGCGGCAAAATACGAGCTTGGAGTACGGTTTTCCCGTAAGAAACAGCTTAAGGGAATCCTCACTGAATTTTATGACAGCTTCGTGATCTATAAGGGATACAGGGATGGATTGACCGGCTTGTTTTTAAGCCTCTTCAGGAGCTGGTATGTATTCGAATCCCTCAGCAGCCTGAAGCAGTACGAAGCGAAAATAAATACAGCACAACAGTTGCAAACAGAATCATAGCAGGCTGCCGAAATGGGATTACTCAATCAACTGCCTTCAGTGGAAGGAAAAAAAGGCTGGCCATGGACGGAAGAAGTCGACCCGGCTGTTTACTCTGGCGCTGAATGGCCGGCCATTACTATTGTAACCCCATCTTACAACCAGGGAAATTACCTCGAAGAGACCATACGCTCGGTGCTGCTTCAGAATTATCCAAATCTTCAATACCTGATTTTTGATGGCGGAAGCACGGATGATTCACCCGCAATTATCCAAAAATACAAATCCTGGATCACACATGCAGTATCAGCGCCTGACCACGGGCAAAGCGATGCCATTAATAAAGGACTGCGCATGGCAACCGGCAGGGTGTTCAACTGGATTAACAGTGATGATTATTATTGTAAAGAGGCTTTGAAAGCGGTGGCTGCAGGATTCAAAGACCCGGCTGTCAGCGTGGTTTGCGGCAGGAGCCGTTTTTTTGATTCTACCGGTGAGCTGGAAATTGGCCTGGGCTCTGATGTGTTCGGAAACAACCTGTTAAAGACCATTGGCTGGGCCAGAACCGATCAGCCCTGCACCTTTTACAGCAAGGCTGCTTTGGACCGGATCGGCTTCCTGGAAGAATCACTGCATTACACCATGGACAGGGAATTATGGCTAAGGTATTTACTGGAATTTGGGCTTGACGGAATTCGCAGGATTGACAACATTGTTGTGAACTTCAGACTGCATGAGCAATCCAAGACCCTTTCATTTGCGCAACATTTCTTTCATGAAACTGATGCATTGTACTATTCCCTTTTGCAGGAAACTGCTGAAAAACGCTTCCAGGAGATCACCGCTCACACCAAAACGGGTTTTATCAAACAGGAAACAGCCCTGATCAGAAATATTAAAGGCAGAATGGACAGCACCACAGCAAGAGCGATCTTTTCATATTACCTGTTACTCAGAGGAATGGGATACTATGAATCAGGAGATAAAGCTGCCTGCCTGAAATGCCTTTCAGCTGTTGAAGCTGAACTGCTGGAAAAAGAAGACAGGAAGCTGCTTCAGAAAACACGTCTCAAAGCATCCCTGATCCCCTATTTTCTGAAAAAGAGAATCCGCAGGTGGAGGACAGCTTTAAAATCAAAATAAAAAACACATGCTTTTATCAGTTTATCCGACAGCCAGTTGCAAAGCGCAGCGTTATTTTTAAACACTTATTTCTTTTTTTTCTAAATTTAGCCCATCATTCCTTTCCATATTATCTGAAAGTTCAGATGCAGGATATAACCAGGCATTTGAATTTTTTCATGCTCCTGATCTTTGCCACAATGCCTTTTTTGAGGCTTCCGGTAAAAGAAAGCAGCCGGTTGGATTTGCCTGATAATTAAAAATAAAAAATGAAAATTGTTGTTAATTAACTGCACTCCGGCCACTCCATGATTTTTTTTGCTGACCCCTGATCATTCTGAATTCCAATCCCATGAAAAAAAACCTGACCCATTTTTTTATCATTTCCCTGTTGTTAATCATCAGCCCGCCCTCAATTGCACAGGAACCGGGTAAACTGCTGCGTTCCTCTTATGAAATTATCATGGAAGGCGATTCGCTTTACCGCGAAGAAAAATACGCTGAAGCCATACAGGTTCTCAAAAGTGTTTCAAGAAACGACACCAACTATGTGATGTCGCTGAACGAGCTCAGCATTGCTTACCTGGGTTCGGGAGATTCGCTGAAAGCCATTGATGCAGCCAGGGAAGGATTATCAGTAAAATCACAATACAGAAAAATCCTCTGGGAAAACCTTGGCGCTTCCTACGACCAGGCCGGTATGTACGACAAAGCCATGGATGCTTACCAGCAGGGCATAAAGGAATTTCCGCATTTTTATAAATATCATTACGACATAGGAGTTTCGTATGCCAAACGGAAAAACGACAAAGAAGCCGTAAAGCATTTTCAGAAAAGCATTACCATGAATCCGCTGCATGCTGCAAGCCATTATCAGATCGGCTTGCTGGCAGCCAGGAATAATAAATATGTAATGGCCATGCTCTCGCTCCAGATGTTCGTGATCCTGGAAGAGAACACCGAACGTACTTTAAAGGCATTGCAGCTCATTGAGGCGATCGGTAAAAATGAGTTCAAGGTAAACCCCGACAGCGTGGTGGATATCACCGGAGACACTGATCATTTTGAAGACCTGGAAGACATTGTAAGGTCAAAATCGGCACTCAGCGAGCGTTACAAGACCGATGTGAAACTGAATTATTACAACATCATCAAGCCCATGCAGGCCGTCATGGAGAAGCTCAGCTATAATGCTTCCGACAAAGGTTTCTGGATGCAGCATTATGTTCCGTTTTACGTGGAACTCTGGAAGCAGGGCTACTTTGAATCGCTGATGTATCACAGCTTTTCTTCCCTTAAGGATGACGATGTTCAGCGTCTTGTAAAAAGCAACAAATCAAAAATCACAAAATTTATCACCTGGGCCGTTGAATACCTGATTAAAATCAGGGCCGATAAAAAAGCAATGGTCAATGGTAAAGAGATGTCCATTCATCACTGGTATTACGACAATGGCGCCTTGCAGGCCATCGGGGTACTTGATGAAAAGAAAAAGATCTATACCGGTTACTGGCAGCTCTATAATGCAACCGGAAACCTGAAGAATGAAGGTTCTTACAACGACAAAGGAGAGCCAGACGGAAAATGGAAATCATATTATGCTGACGGTTCGCTCAGGGAGATATTCGGTTACACCAACGGAACGTATACCGGAAACTATACCATTTACTACAAAAACGGACAGGAAAAAGAAAAAGGGTCATACAATACGGCCGGAAAGATGAGCGGTACTTTCATGTATTATTATGCTTCTGGTATGCTGCAGTCGAAAGTTGATTTTGCTGATAACATTAAGGATGGCAAGGGTATTTATTATTACGACAATGGCATGGTGCGAAAAGAAGTCACCTATAAAAAGGACCTGCTGGATGGTAAGTACAAGGAGTATTACAGGAACGGAAGCCTGAAGACCGATGCCACGGTTACCGCAGGAAAGCTTACCGGTAAAGAAAAAGAATATAATGCCAGGAACCAGCTGATCGCTGAAACAAACTATATCAATGATCTGGCTGAAGGCGAAGCAAAAAAATACTTCGGCAATGGAAGTGTGAATGAAAAAGGAGCTTATAAAGCCGGAAAAAAAACAGGATTATGGATTACCTATTATGAAAATGGAAAAGTAGCTGAAGAGGAAACCTATGTTGCCGGGCTGCTGGAAGGACTGATGAAAAAGTATGATGACGACGGAGTCCTGTTTGCAGAGTTTGAATTTAAAAAGGATGTGCTTCGAAAATATAAATTCATCGACAAGAAAGGAAAGGTCCTGGCCAGCGGTGAAGAAAAAAATAATACGTTAAACTTTAATTCCTATTATCCAGATGGAACCCTGCGGGCCGAAGGGAAAACGGTGAATGGTAAAAGAGAAGGCTTGTGGACGGAATACTATTCAACAGGCAGGAAAAGCGTGGATGCGAATTTTAAGGATGGAAAGAAAAATGGTCCTGAAACTTCCTATTACAGGAACGGGGTTTTGAAAAGCAAGTATGTCAATAAGGATGATCTGACGGAAGGATACTATGTATCATACTATAAGAACGGGAAAAAGCAAAAGGAAGGCTATTATATAAATGATGAAATGGCCGGTGACTGGATCGAATATGAGCCCAACGGCACCATCAGCGAGAAGTCGTATTATATAAAAGGCACCATCGATGGCATTAATGAGTATTTCGATGCATCAGGCCGTCCGACAGAACAGTATTATTATGATGACAACACTCTTTCAAGCTTAACGGGAAGGGATTCAACCGGCCGTATTCTGTTCAGCGATACGCTTGTGAAAGGGCAGGGAACCATCACCTCGCTGCATCACGACAAAAGCGTGCATTATAAAATTCCTTTTATAAACGGGATCAAGGAAGGCAGCCTGTCGTTTCTGACTCCTGCGGGCAAGCCATACATTGACGTAACGTATAAACGCGGTGAGGAATCAGGGCTGTACAAAAAGTATCATTTCAATGGCAAAGTAGCCGTTGAGGCCTATTATATTGATGGTGACCTCGACAGCACCTACCGTTTTTATGACTGGGACGGCAACCTGGTGCAACTCCTTAATTACAAATACGGTAACCGTGACGGGTTATGCAAATGGCTGTACGGCAATGGAAAGATAAGATTTGAAGGTGTTTATAAAGACGGTGATCGTGAAGGCTATTTCATGCATTATGATGATGATGGAACCACCAGGATGAGACTCAATTACAAGGAAAACGAGCTGGTTGGATATTCCTACCCCGACAAGGATGGCAATTTTGTTCCTGATATTCCGGTTAAAAACGGTAGCGGGCACATCGTTACTTATTATTCGAACGGAAATAAGTCGGCGGATTTTACGATCGATGGTGGTTTCTATGAGGGTAAATACCAGACCTGGCATTCGAACGGCCAGCTGCACGACGACCAGAATTATAAGAATGGTGAGTGGGAAGGCAAGGTGATGTCATATTATCCCAATGGAAAAACGGAGGAGGATGAATCATATTTATATGATGAGCTCGACGGAGTCTGCAAATACTATACACCCAAAGGAGTCCTCAAAGAGCTCATCACCTTCAGCAATGGCACCCGTTACGGACTTACCCAGCTTTTTGACGCTACGGGTAAGCTTAAAAAACAATACAGGTTCTACAGGGGTTTTACTTACGACAAATGACAATAAAAAAGTTTCTTACCATTATTTTTTTTCCGGGGCTTGCTGCGGTTGCGTATACAGGTGCTCTGGCACAGCCTGATGTTGATCTGCAGGAATTTAAAAAGCGGTTCCCTTCCGACGATGCCTGTACGCTGCATGTGCACGAACACATCAAAATCGGAATCCGACGCGACAAGCTTGATATCACCAATGAAACAAGGACAGACCTGCTTTACCTGAACGACAACTCACGCAGGTATGCGTCCCGTTCTGTTTATTATTACGACCAGTTCCAGGAAATTCCGGAGATAACGGCTTCAAGCTATATTCCCCAGGATAAGAAGTATAAAAAGTTTGAAGTAAAAAACATTTACAGCAGGAAGCCTGTCCGTGACGGTATTTTTTATGATGACTTCCAGGAGAAGTATTTTCTATTCAGCGGACTGAAAGAAGGCGCCATTACCACCATTGCCTATACCGAAAAATTAAAAGATCCACACTTCATCGGAAGCTACTATTTTTCAGGTTACTTCCCGGTGATTGAATCCCAATTCAGGGTGACTTTTCCGAAGGACGTTGTGGTAAAATATCTTTTTTATGGTGATACGACAGGGATCAGGTTCACATCAACCGAATCGCGTGGCGAAATTACCTGGAGCTGGGAAGGGAAGAACCTTGCCCGTTTGCCTGATGACAATGACAGCCCGAAACCAGCCTATTACACGCCACACGTAATTGTTTACATCGATCATTACAAGGTCGACGGCAAGACCATTGAAGTGCTTCCTGACGTGCATGCCTTGTACCGGTGGTATTACAGCATGGTGAAGGACCTGAACCTGGAAAAAAGCCCCGTGCTTAAAGCACTTTCCGATTCGCTCACCAGGGGTTTGACAGATGATGAGTCGAAAATAAAAGCCATTTACTACTGGGTGCAGGACCAGATCAAATACATTGCATTTGAAGAAGGGATGGGCGGATATATTCCAAGGGAGGCTTCACTGGTTTGCTCACGAAAATACGGCGACTGTAAAGACAAAGCCAGCCTGCTGACCGTTTTGCTGCGGGAGGCCGGGATTAAATCATACCTGACCTGGATCGGCACACGCGACATCCCCTATACGTATGAGGAGATGCCTTCACCCATGACCGACAACCACATGATCGCATCTGTTTACCAGAAAGGCAAATGGATCTTTCTTGACGGAACCAGCATGAAGCTCCCCTACCCGCATCCCAGCTCCTTTATTCAGGGGAAGGAAGCACTCATCAGCCTTGGTGCTGATTCATTCACCATTGTGAAAGTGCCTGTATTAAGCGCAGAGGCAAATATGCAGTATGACTCGCTTACCTTTTATCCCGATCATGAAACCATCACTGGAACAGGTTACGGCCAGTTCAACGGACTGCTCAGGAACCGTGTGGTGCAGCGCTTCTTTTATTACTCCAGGAAAGAACGGGAAGATGAGTTTAAAAAGGTGTTCCAGGTTGGCAACAACAAGTGCATCCTTGATTCACTTACTTATGAAGGGTTTGATGACTTCAGCGATACGCTCAAATTCAGATACAAATTCACTTTGCCTGGTTATGTCAGAAAAGTGGATAATAAATTTTACATCAACATGCACCTGGTGAGGCCTTTTCAGAATGACCTGATTGAAACCGACAAGCGGCTTACCGACAGAGAGAATGATTATCAGTATAAATCAAGACAGGTGCAGACACTTTTTATCCCTCCCGGCTATAAAATTTCACGCACGCCAAAAAACAAGAATTATAAAAACGAAAATTTCAGCTTTGACATCACCTACCGGGTCAGCGGGAATTACCTTGTGCTTGTGAAAACGCTGGAAATAAACGGCCTGATGCTGAAGAAATCCGAGTTTGAAGAATGGAACAAAATGATTGAACAGCTTGATGAAGCGTATACGGAAATGGTTATACTCGATAAAAAATAATCCCAAAAAACCGATTGCATGAAAAACAAGATCCTTATACTGTGCATCTGCATGCTGCCCTGCCTGCAGCTTATCGCCCAGGAATATGAAGCCAGGAATTACGACTGGCAAACCCCTGCCATCCATAAGCTTTCACCCGATGAGCTGAAGGAGCATGCCGTGATTGTAAAAGAAAAACGGATGGTGGAATACGTGTACGACAGGAACGGAATGCCCGAGGAATATTACACCCGTCACAAGATCATTCATATCAACGAAGCCAAATCCATTGAAGAGTTTAACAGGATCTATATCCCGATTGACGACCCCGCGGATCTGAAATCTTTTAAAGCCAGGTCCATCACTGCATCAGGAAAGGTGAAGGAAATGAAGAAGGAAGACATGAAAGATATTACCGAGGAAGGAAACCGTTACCTGATTCTGGCTATTGACGGGCTGGAGCAGGATGGTGAATTGGAATACATGTATACGATTAAAAAGGATGTTAACTATTATGGTTCCGAAACCATGCAGAACTCTTACCTGACCCGAAACTCAGAGCTCAGCATCATCAGTCCTGACAACCTTGTTTTTGGTTCGCGCTCCTACAACGGTTATCCGCAGCTTGACGATACCATACTTGACAAAAAACGGTTTTTAACAGCCCGCATGGAAAAGATCATGCCCCTGGAAAAGGAAAAATATGCCAATGTCACGGCCAGCCAGATGCGTGTGGAATATAACCTGGAGCACAACAAAGCCAAAGGTGATGACAGGCTCTATACCTGGGCCGATGCAGGAAAACGCGTATATGGCAATTATGCCACGCTTGAAAAGGGTGATGAAAAGGCCGTTTCAAAGCTGCTTGATAAGCTTAAAGCGGATGGAAAATCGGATGAGGAAAAAATCCATCTGGTGGAGAACTACGTGAAAACAACCATCAGCCTGGTGAAAGCGGCCAACAATAAAAACCTGGCCGACGTAATAAAGAATAATTACGGAACGCGCTTCGACATATGCAAGCTTTGCCTGGCCTTATTCAGGGCATCAGGCGTAAAGACCGAGCTCGTGCTTACTTCGAGCAAGCTGGAACGGAAGTTCGATCCTGACTTTGAATGCTGGAACTACCTCGATGAGATTTTCTTTTTCTTCCCTACCGTAAATGCATACATGGAACCCAACAATTATGTTTTTCGTCTGGGTCAGCTTTCCTATGAATTTACGGGATCCTATGCCATGTTTGTAAAGCCGGTTGAAATCGGAGGCATCATTTCAGCGGTAACCAACATCAGGAAGATCCCTGACGCTACACTGGCTGAAAATTATTCGAACATGGACATTGATGTGTCCTTTCCTGCTGATATGAAATCGGCCAAAGAGCATCTGCTGCAGTCCTACGCCGGATACCTGGCAAGCAGCATCAGGCCGTATTATTTCTATGCACCTGAAGATAAGAAGGAGGAACTGATAAAGGACCAGCTCAAATCAGGGATGGAAGACGCCAAAGTCACCAATATCAAGGTTGGCAATGCGAACCTGAACAGTCCTGAAGTAAAAAAAGAGTTTACCGTGGAAGCGGACCTGGTTGTGCCCTCTTTACTGGACAAAGCCGGCGACTCCTATCTTTTTAAGCTTGGCCTGCTCATCGGACCCCAGGAAGAAATGTACCAGGAGAAACCCCGGCAGCTTCCCGCTGAAATTGAATTTCCACACAGCTACCTGCGCAAGATCACCGTACACATCCCTGATGGTTATCATGCCAAAGGCCTGGAAGTGTTAAACATCAATATTGACGGTGGCAAAGGCAGCGAAAAGACCATGGGCTTTAAATCGGTATACAAGCTCGACGGAAATACACTTACGGTAACCGTTACTGAGTTTTACGAACAGCTTAATTACCCCCTTTCCTCTTTCGACCAGTTCCGGAAGGTCATCAATGCAGCAGCCGATTTTAATAAGATTACGATTGTGCTGGAGAAATAGTTATGAGTTATGTGTCGGGAGTTATGAGTTGATTAAACGTTCCAAAAGCCCAGGGTTTAAAACCCAGGGCTTTTGGCGGAATGAAGAAATCTGGATGAGTGTTAATTTGTTTATGAAAGATGAGATTATCCGGAATTATATTTTTATTGACCTTGCTGCCTCTTTTATCCTTCATTGATTTTGGGGGTGCCACTTATACAATGAAAGGGAAAGTTTATCAAAATGGCAGCATGATCAGGAATGATACGCTATTGTATTATGATTACAGGCCGGAAATGAAGCTGAAAGCAATTATAGATTCCGACGGGAATTATTCAATTGATGTTTTTGTAATGGGTCCGTGTCCTTCAGGATTGAATTGTAAGGGAATGACAAAAGATGAATGCTTTTATGAACGATCAAAAAACCTTAACATTGATTCACTGGTTTTTTTATATAAAAATCAGGTAGTTAAGGTGAAAAATAAATATCTTGAAGTATTAAGAGCTTCAAAGGAATACCAGCATATACCGGAATATCTTGAAGATATCAACTTTTAAAGCAGCCAGCCCGGCATCCTATAGCCCAGGATTTAAAACCCTGGGCTATAGGGAAAATGAATCTCTCATCACTTGTTACACATCCAACATCATCTGATGATCACGAGTCTTGATGTGACCGTTTCATTTTTCGTATATAACGTAATGAAATAAATCCCGCTTTCAAGATCCAGGCTGATTCTGGTTTGCCGGTTATGGCATGTTCCTGAATAAACTGTTCTTCCGGCACTGTCATGGATTTTCACTTCCCTTTCGCCCGAGAATACTGCTGCGTTGATAAAAAATTCACCTGAAGAAGGGTTTGGTATGATAACGATTTGCTGGTTTCCGGCGTAAATTTCATCGACTCCGGTAGTAACCACAGCTGATGTGGATACACAACCATTCGCATCGGTAATGACAACGTAATAGCTTCCCGGTTGCGGCGAAACATAAAACTGTCCCGTAGCGCCCGGAATGATGCCGGAAGTATTATACCATTGATAGGTTACCGCTGGTGTACTGTACAAGGTATCGTTGCTGATGGTGACAACAGGGGTGGGTGGCGGTTGCCACTCGTTAATGTACGCCGTAATGGTCAGCGTATCGCAGCCGATGCTGTTACAGGCGATAAGGGTTACATCAAAGGAGCCGTAGCTGTTGTAACAAATACCAATGGGATTCTGCATATTGCTTGAAGTGCTGTCGGCACCCGGAAAATACCATTGCCAGGAAATGGGATTGCCGGTGCTGAAGTCATAGAAATCAACACAGGTTTTTTCACAGAAGGAGCTGTCGGAAACCCCAAATACAATATTCGGGGCCGAGCAGTTGGCAGGCAGCACATGCACGGTATCCGTATATGTATTGCATGAGGAAGTAAGCGTTACCCAGTAGGTACCTGGTGCGGTAATGATCTGCAATGAATCAGTCGAACCGTTTTGCCACAGGTAGGAATTGAAGCCGCCGCCTGCATGCAGCAAAACCGTATCACCTGCACAAACTGTGGTGTCGGGGCCCAGCGCCGAAACCGGAACGCCCTGGGTGTTGCAGCTGAATAGGGAATCGGTCAGGTTATATACGATATTCTCCATCAGCAGGCTGTCGTTAAGCAATGCATTGATGATCCAGTCCTGGTCGGTGGTGGTGATTATTCTTCCCGCGCCGTTGTTTCCGCAAAAAATAAATCCGAGGTCGGTATTGGCATAATTCAGAAACGATTCCACGCCTCCGCAAATGTCGGCATCGGCACCCCACCAGAAATAACCAAGCGGCGGAATGGTATTCGGCGTTGTTGCAAGCGTGCCGGTCACCGTTGGAAACAGGGTCCCTGAAACTGAACCATTCCATTGAAAGCCGCCGCCCAGCGTATTTACCAGGTATGAAAATGCGCCGTTGGCGGTGAAATTGGTGTCGTATTCAGTCTGCAGGTATACCATGCCACCCTGCAAAAGATAAACCAGGATGTTGTTAACCCGGTTTGCCGGAATATTGATCACACCTGAAGCTACGATCAGGATATCTGTGGTTGGAATGAAAGCGGTGTTGTCTAAAGTGGTCTGCGGATAGATGCTCCCTGTCATCCCCATGCCTGTAACAATATTCAGCCATACCTGGTCCATGGGATGCGACATGGTCTGGCTTTCAATAATAGTTACATTTTGTGATTGTGCAGCAGGTGAAAAAATCAAGCCTGTCAGCAGGGCAAGGATCAGGGAGTAGTGCTTCATACAATCAAAAATAAACAATTTGTTTGAATAAAGCAGCATCCGGGATGCAGAAAAAAGCGGCAGGCGTTTCAAAATAAACCCGATTGACGCTCCCGCAACCTGCATTGCGTATATATTTAACCGTAACTATTTTATGGATGCGGAAGGGGAAAGCGGGACTGCAGACAGAACAGGGCGATTCAGCCTGTTTTCAAAAAAAAAAAAATCAAATAAGGTTTCCTCACAGCTGATGATTCACCGTAATCCGCCTTTTAAAAGATTTGCCATTGGAAATAATGCGGACCAGGTAAACACCATCTGAAAGGTAACTCAGATCAAGATCAATGACAGGACCTGTCTTTTGTTTTCCCAAATTGGAAACAACCCTTCCGGTAACATCGGTGATCAGGCAGGACTCCAATTGATTTAACCGTTCGGATAAAATTATTTTCACATGACCATCCGAAGGGTTGGGCATCACAATCATATCATGGTTTGCAGCCTGAACTTCTTCAATGCCTGTACCCATTACTGCAGAAGATGAAGCGCAGCCGTTTGAATCGGTTATAATAACATAGTAGCCGCCCTGCTGCTGATATATATAATATTGATTTGTTGCTCCGGGAATAATTCCTGATCCGTTATACCATTGATAGGAAAATGCAGGAGTGGAAAACAGGGTATCAAAGTTAACGGTGATCAACGGAGCAGGTGGCGACTGGTATTCCGTGATCAGGTTTGTAAATGTAATTGAATCGCATCCGTTGGCATTGCATGCAACCAGCGTCACATCAAATGAACCATAGCTGCTGTAACAAATGCCAACAGGGTTTTGCTCGTTGCTGGTCAGGCTGTCGGCACCTGGAAAATACCATTGCCAGGAAGTGGGATTATTGACCGACAAATCCGTAAAATCAAGACACTGCTTCTCGCAAAAAGCCGAATCGCTTACGCTGAAGCCTGCTGTGGGGGCCGGGTTTGGATTAGCCGGACAGGCAGGATCCATTTCAAATTTCCACACATCATTCCTGTCTTCGGGACCCATGTTCCACCTGCCTCCGAACAAATACAGGTGACCGTTACCACCATACCAGCCTATCCCACCCCACCTGGCTCCCGGCTTGTTATTGACAGCAGGAACTCCCATGGTGCCATAAGTCGCTGAATCGTCAGGAATGCTGTCGCCGCCAATGTATGCCCATGCAAGCGTTGCCGGATCATAAACCCACAGGTCGCCGTATTTTTTTACCTGCGTTATATTGTACCCGCCGTACATCCAGAATTTTCCCGTTGAATCGGTCCAGAAACAACGGTTTTCATAGCGCGAAGGCGGAATGTTGTTAACCGAGGGCACACACTGTGAACCGAAGGTTCCCGGATCGTCAGCTGCATTGGTGCCGCTGACCCATGTCCAGATGTTTGTACCTGTATCATATTTCCAAAGGTCATTGTAAGATCTGCTGAGGCTGTCGCGGCCGCCGAAAAAATAAAAATTCCCTGTTGAATCTGTCCAATGACAATAAGCCTGCCTGCCACCCGGGCTGTTGGCTGCAGCAGGAATACCCAGTGTACCGTAATTTGCAGGCATGCCACCCACGCTGTCACCGCTCATCCAGGTCCATTCATTGGAGACAGTGTTGTACATCCACATGTCATTGTAATTCAGGAATCCGTCATACCCGCCATACAGCCATAAATTATTATTTGCATCCACCCAGCTGGTATTGCACTGAAAGCGCATGCCCGGGGTATTTGCCGGAGCAGCTACGCCCTGTGTTCCGTAAACGGCTGGTTTATTCAACAATGAAGTGCCATGCATCCACGTCCACGTATTGCTTGCTACTTCATACTTCCAGAGGTCACTCATCCGGCCTATGGGTCCGAAGCCGCCGAATATCCAGAAGTCTCCGTTCAGATCAACCCAGGTTGGAGCGCCGTAGGCCAGTGCAGGAGGTAAATTTCCAGGTGAGGGAACACCCTGTGAACCGAAATTGCCTGTATAGTTCTGCCCGCCTGTACCGGTCATCCACGTCCACTGGTTGATGGCAGGCTCATATTTCCAGAGATCAGCATACTGTGAAATTCCATGCACGCCGCCAAAAAACCAGAAGTTTCCCTGCTGGTCGCGGAATTCAGCCGGCTCATAAAAGGCAGGAGGATCGTTGGTGGCTGAAGTAACTCCCTGTACACCAAAGTTCCCATTGCTGTTGATGGCACTGTCGCCACGCAGCCAGGTCCATGTGCCGGGCTGCGACATTCCGGTGCCGCAAATCGCAGCAAAAAATAAAAAGAAAATAATTTTTTTCATGCTTAAAATGATTTCAAAAACGTATACGGTTAGTTAATGATCATTAATTTCTGATGCAGGTGTTTATTACCCGCAAGCAAATCAATGAAGTATACGCCGGAATTCACTTTAAGTTCTGTTTTGTTCTTGCCTTTGTGGCAGAATCCGTTAAATACCAGCCGGCCAATCCGGTCGTATATTTTTACTTCCGCCCTGTCAGCTGTTATTTCGCTGCAGTCGATGATGAAATGGCCATCTGAAGGATTGGGATAAATAAACTGGTGGTTCAGCTCCTGCTCTTCAATTCCTGTATTAATAACAGCGGAGGAAGCCATGCATCCGTTGCTGTCTGTTACAATAACATAATAACTTCCCTGCTGCTGAAAAACATAATACTGACTGGTTGCTCCGGGAATGATCCCTGCGCTGTTGTACCATTGATATGAAAATGCAGGCGAAGAAAACAGGGTGTCATAATTCGCCGTGATGATGGGTGGTGGCGGGGACTGATATTCCTGTATAAAATTAGTAACAGTGAGTGAATCGCACCCTGACCCATTGCAGGCAATGAGGGTTACATCAAAGTAGCCATAGCTGCTGTAACAAATACCGGCCGGGTTTTGCATATTGCTTGATATACTGTCGGCTCCCGGAAAATACCATTGCCAGCTTGTGGGGTTGTTGCTGCTGAGGTCAAAGAAATCCAGGCATTTTTTTTCGCAGAAAGAAGTGTCGGATGACTGCAGCATGACGACAGGAGCGTTTCCCAGTGAAGTAATATAATCAGGTACAAAGTTGGGCAGCCCCAGCTGACTCTGTTTGCCTGCAAGTGAAATACTGTTATCAACATAGTTGCAAATTACTCCTGCTGAATCAGGATCATTTATAACCCCAAGGAAATTGCTGTACCGGAGTGCGCAATAAATTTTCCTGTCGGGTGCAATTTGCAGGGCGCAGAAATGATACATGTTGAGATTGGAATCGAGGGTGACCCGGCTGTTTAATATCGCAGTTGCAGAGCCCGCCAGCAGGTCGAACTGATAGAGCTTTCCGGGAGCATCCATTTTTGTTCCATATAATTTTGTTCCGTCAGGCGAAAATTCAACGCCATAGGTCCAGGTCATATCATTCGACTGCACCACAAGGTGGTTTGATGCAAGACCCGTGAGGTTATCGAAATCCAGAATATCATAAGAATTTTTCTCCCACATGGCCAGGGCCAATTTGTTTCCCTGCCTGTTCGTCTTCATATAACCTGCAGTATTGCCAATGTAGTTTGAATGGAAAGGTCCGGCATTACTCACAACCGGCGTCAGGTTCACGCCTCCTGTATCTAACAAATAGGCATATACGTCATCGGAGATCCAGTCGTTGATCAGGATCCAGTAATCCCTGTTGTTTCCGTGTTTCACTGCAGTGACCTTTTCATATACCGGCAGTCTCACCGCTACATTTTTAACCGTTACATCTCCCAGGCCGCCGTTTTGAGTAATATCCACAATGGAATAATTCAGGCCGTCGCCTGTCGCAATTCCGTTTTGGTTATAGTCGACCGTGAAAATATAATAAAGGTCGTAGCTTCCCGGTTTCCTCACAATAATGGCACTCTGTGTTGCAGAAGAGTTACCGAGCAGGCCAAACCCATTGGGCATTTGTATATGGTTGCTGCCATAAACATATCTGCCGTCGGTATAAAACAATAAGTTTCCCGATGTATCCGAAACGGATGCCACACCTTCGTATGTATTCAGCACCCCGTTGGTTACTGCAACCGGAGCACCGGTGCTGAATTCAATACCTGCAAAAGTGCCGAAGTACCAGTTCCAGGCTTCTTTCTGGGCGTTCGTAAAATGATGGATGCAAATGAAAAGCAGAAACGTCAGAGATGTTCTCCGAATACATGGTGGTATGCTGAACTTGTTCATGCTAACCGACATTTTAAGATTTCAACCTTACCTGCTGATCACAAATTTTTTGTGAACAAAATCTTTTCCATTGGTGAATTGAAGAAAGTATACGCCATTCCCTAAATCAAACCTGATGTCGTTTCTTCCCGGCCTGCAATGCAAACCGGAAATAAGTCTTCCATAAATATCGAAAATATTTGCATCCGGTTCGTAAGTGTCCGGAATATTAACAATAAAATGACCATCCGAAGGATTGGGGTAAATTAAAAATTGCTGCGTCTTATGATCCGCTATTCCGGTATTCAGTGCAATGGATGATGCGGCGCAACCATTGCTGTCGGTGATCACCACATAATAAGTTCCCTGCTGTGTAAAAACATAATACTGGTTCGTCGCACCTGCAATCGCACCCGAGGTGTCATACCATTGATATGAAAAAGCAAGTGAAGAAAAGAGGGTATCAAAATTTGCCGTTATGACGGGAGTTGCCGGAAGCTGGTATTCCTGTATGAAGTTAGTAACGGTAAAAGTATCGCAACCATTCAGGTTGCAGGCAATGAGTGTCACATCAAAAGTGCCATAGCTGCTGTAACAAATGCCCGTCGGATTTTGCGAGTTGCTGGAAGTGCTGTCGGCTCCCGGGAAGTACCACTGCCATGCAATGGGATTGTTGCTGGAGAGGTCGGTAAAGTCAATGCATTGCTTGGCACAGAATACCGTATCGGACGACTGGAAATAAGCAACCGGAACCGGGGATGAAATAACTCCACCGATACAGCAGTTCCCGCCGGCGCTCATGTCGTAGGTATTGTTCCAGCATCCATACTGCGTATAGTGGTAACGTAACGAGCCGCCGAATGCCTGCTGAAAATAAGCGGCCACCTGGTCTGGCGTATTACAGCCGCCCTGGTTGGTGCTGCTGTCGCAGGATGCATTGCAGATGATGATGCCATAACCGTTCGGGTTGGAAACAGGTGATGGCGGCATAAAAATAATGGTATCCGTTCCGGCAGGAGCGCCTACAATGCTTGTCACCGGGGGTGTATTGGGGCAATGCATATGGGTTGTTGTTGTGTACCCGGCAAACCTGACTTCGGTGATGTTGTTCACAAATGGTCCCGTAAGGTTAATGGTTACCATCTCATAACTCACCACACCGATTTTTAGGTTTGGAATATTTACATCGCAATTGATGTTGAGCACACCTCCGTCATAATTTGAATACAATACCACATTGCCGTTCGGATCACAGATGGTTTGCGCCCTGAGAAATAAAACAGCGATCATTGCTGCTACGGTCAGATAAATTTTTTTCATGTTTGGGGTTTTAAGGAGCGGTCATTTTTTGCCAAGTTAATAATTTTTAACGGTTTAGCGAACATTATTCAAACTATTTCGTCAGGTAGGATTGTTAGTAAAATCTCAAATAAGGATGGCCGTTTAATGCATACATTTAGCGTTTCCCAATTCAGCCTTATCCGATTGCCAGTATTTTATTTCACCCCTGTCATTAGAGGATTTCCTGCCAGTGACAAAAAGTAAACACCCCTTCCGTGAACGAATTTTCCATCTATAAATCATCAGCAGGCAGCGGCAAAACCTTTACGCTGGTGAAGGAATACCTCAAGCTTGTTTTACAAAACCCGTCAGCATACAGGCATACGCTGGCCATAACCTTTACCAATAAAGCTACTGCGGAAATGAAAGGCAGGATCGTGCTGGCGCTCGTGCAGCTGAGTGAAGGGAAAAATCAAAACCTGAAGGAAATTCTTGAAAAGGAAATAAACAACCAGGCAATCAATATCAGCGAACGGGCGCAGCGGGTGCTTGAATCCATCCTGCATGATTATTCGGGATTTGCAGTAAGTACCATCGACAGCTTTTTCAGCCGCATGGTGCGTTCGCTTGCAAAAGAATTACAATTGCCGTTGAAATTTGAAATGGAAATGAACCAGGAGTTCATTACCGGGAAGCTTACTTCCATGCTGATGGCTGACATTGGAAAAACGGAAGCACTTACACAATGGCTGCAGCAATTCGTCTTTACCAAAATGGAAGAAGAAAAAGGCTGGAACATTGAACATGAAATCAGGCTAATTGCCAAAGAGCTGTTTACTGACAGGCAATTCGGAAACACATCAGACGAAAGGGAAATAAACCTTGTATTTATCGGTGTCCTGAAAAAAATAAGATCATCATTCGAAAAACAAATGAAGGATTATGGTGCTGAATTTATCAGCACCATAAATGCTGCAGGGCTGAACGTGGAAGATTTCGCATATGGTAAGAGTGGTATTGCCGGTTACTTCTCAAAAATACAGCAGGGACTTTCGGGCGATAAATGGAAACCAACAGACCGTTTGCTGGATGGAGTCACTTCGGCCGGTAAGTGGGCAGCGTTAAAGTCACCCAAAAGAAATGAAATTATTGCATTGGCTACTGCCAGGTTGATCCCGCTGGCTGAGAAAACCATTTCTTTTTTTGATCAGCATTTTAAAGATTACATCAGCGCCAGCGAAGTGCTTGCCATGTCATACCTCGCCGGCATTGTAAATTATCTCAAAGTAAAGCTGACAGCATACAGGGATGAAAATGACGTGCTGATGATTTCCGACAACAACAAGCTGCTAAAGGAGTTTATCGGTGATCATGACACCCCATTTATCTATGAAAAAACAGGAAACAAATTCAAAAATTATTTAGTTGATGAATTCCAGGATACATCCAGCCTGCAATGGAACAACCTGCTGCCATTGGTGATCAATGGCCTTGCATCGGGTGGATTTGTGATGCTGGTTGGTGATGCCAAGCAATCAATATACCGCTGGCGTGGCGGCAACATGAAGCTGCTGCTGGAAACGATCCACCAGGATTTGCTAAGTTTCCAGAAGCTGAAAAAAACAAGGAATCTGGATACCAATTACCGAAGCCGCAAAGAAATTGTAGATTTTAACAACGGCTTTTTTTCACAGGCCCCTTCCCTGCTTCCCCTTTCTGATGCCAGGTTGGCCGGACTTGCCTATGTGCACACAGATACCATTCAGCAAATCCTGGAAAAAAAATCTTCTCATGGCTTCGTATCTGTATCGCTGCTGCCGAAAACGGAAGAAACGGAAGAAGGCGAATCGCAGAAATGGAAAGCGGCTGCACTGAAGCAGATGACGGACACCATTATACGATGTCAGGCACAGGGCTATGAGCTGCAGGATATCGCTTTGCTGGTGCGCTGGAACAAGGAAGGAAAAGAAATTGCCGACCATCTTTTCAAAAATGGATTTAAAAAAATTACATCGGCCGAATCGCTCCTGCTCGTCAATGCGCCGCAGGTTGTTTTCCTGATTAATGCTTTAACTGTCCTGGCATGGCCCGATAATAAGCCGGCGGTGGCCGATATCATTTATTTCTATAACAGGCTCATCCTGAAAAACACAATCGACCTGCATGAACTTTTTGAAAACGCCGGTGAAGCTGTTATGGGCAAAAGCATTTTTTTACCTGAGAAATGGAATTCAAGGTTTGAAAAGCTGGCTGTTGCTCCACTGTATGGACTGGTAGAGGAGTTGATTGATATTTTTGGTCTCAATAAAAATGCTGATGCTTACATGCAGCGCTTCCAGGACCTGATGCTGGATTTCAGCAGTAAAAACCAGGGCAGCATCAAAGATTTTCTCACCTGGTGGGAGGAACATAAGGACAATGAAAAGCTTGCCGTAGTCAGCCCCGACAATAAGGATGCAATCAATATCATAAGCATTCACCGTTCCAAGGGATTGCAGTTTCCCGTTGTTATCATGCCATTTGCCAGTTGGAACTTCAAACCGAAGTCACATGATATTTTGTGGATCAATTCAACGCAGGAACCTTATGCAGGCATTGATCTGTTTCCTGTCCGTTTCAGGAAAAACCTGCAGCACTCCCACTTCGCTGAAGCATACCAGCGGGAATTGGATGAAAGCCTCATCGATAACCTGAACCTCCTCTATGTTGCTTTCACCAGGGCTGAAGAAAAATTATTTGTCTGCAGTGTGATAAACGATGTTGCAGAGAAAGAAATTTATTCCGTCGACCGGCTGCTGCATGCAGTCATTCACAGGGATGAAAAATGGAGTACGCTGGTTAAAAACACCGGCGGGGGGTTGTTGTTGCAAATTGGTGAAGACCATGATAAGCTGATCACCGGTGAAAAATCCAGGGTCGGTGAAACAGGATTTGAAGCCCCGTCCGCCGTAACCATGCCTGCATATACTTTCAACCGCTGGCAGGATAAGCTGAACATCAGGGTAAGCGGAATTGTGCATGACAAGGAAGATACTGCAATTGCAGCCCGCGACTTCGGATTGATGCTGCATGAAACCATGTCGCTCATCAGGCACCGTACCGACAGGAAAAAAGCCCTGGAGAAAGTCAGCGCGCAGCACCTGCTTACCATGGATGAAATCGCTCACCTTGAAAATGAGCTCGACCTTATTTTTTCTCTTACGACCAATGAAAAATGGTTTGATGATGACTGGTGCATCATGAATGAAGCGGAAATGATCACCCCCGACGGAACACTCCTCCGTCCCGACAGGGTGATGATCCGCGACAGGCAGGCCATTGTGATAGATTATAAAACCGGTGCAAGGGAAGAAAAACACAGGAAACAGGTAAGCGATTATGGACAGGCGTTGCAGGAAATGGGTTATGAACAGGTATCAGGGTTTCTGCTTTATTTGCAGGAAAAGATGGTAGTACCGGTTTAACCGGCTTAACAGCTACCCATTACCGAGGGCGGTATGTTAGCAGACTGGTGGTTTTGCAAGAAAATTTCAACATTTAATTGACACTTATTCCTCTTCAACACCTGTTTTCAGGCTTTTTCTTTGTATTTTTCGAGCCTAACCTCAAACCGTCAAGCCATGAAAAAAAACAGATTGTCAACTGCATTCGCCCTGTTATTATTGATTTTATTTAATTCTTCACTTGCACAAACCCTTGTATTCAACCCCGGTAATTCGGGTGGATTCTGCGGCGGTGGCCAGGGTTGCCCGCAACAACCGAATTATGATGTAGCTGTCAATTCCGGTTCAGGTGATATCTATATCCTGAAAAAAGAATTCAACCTGAACACCTTCAACTATAAGGATGAAATTATTAAATACAATTCCACCGGCACACGGATCAATACATGGGAATTACGCTCCGGCACTTACAAAAATATTGTTGCAGACGGATCCAATGTTTATGTATTATCGGTACATGGCGACAGCGTAGTGGTGGATGGTTTTTCACAGGCCACGCTGCTGCCCATCTGGTACCAGGGGATTTACCTTGGCAATAGCCCCGTTGGTGCTGTGGGGATGATCCTGGCTTTCGGTAATTTATATTATGCTTTTACTGATGCCGGGGGTCTGCATATCCGCAGGTTAAATCCAACTACAGGCGCCATTATCTCTGCAATTGATTATAATACCAGTTTCCCATCCACGATCCATGCAGTGGATATTGCCAACACCAATACCGGTATCGTTGTAGGTGGCTGGACCGATGAGCCGGGCACCACCAAAGGTGAATCGGCCTGCGTGATCAAATTCAACAGCAGCCTGGTTTACCAGTGGATCAAACGGTATAATAAAAATCTCAGCTTAACCAACAACTCCGACCGTGCTTCGCATGTGAGGGTAGTCAACAATTTTGTTTACCTGGTCGGAACATCCCAGAAAAGCTCCGGCGATTATGATGCGTTTTTAATTAAATATACCAATGGCGGCGTGCTGCAATGGAACAAGCTGGCCGACAAGGGCGCTGATGCCGGTGTGGACGTGGCAATTGATAATTCAAACGATGATGCATACCTGTTGCAAAATTCTAATGTTGCAGGAACACCGAAAATATTTGTCACCCGCTATAACAGCGCCGGTACCAGTCAGTGGTCGAAAGCTTATGCAGGAACACCGGGCGGCACCTACACTTCAGGACGTAATATTTATGCTGATCCAAACCCGGGCGGAACAGGATGTGAGATTTTTGTAAGCGGTGTGCTGGATTGCACCGGCTCCGATCCGCATGGTTACATGAACGGATCAAGCTACCTGTTTTATAAATACAACCGCACGGGTGTAAAAACAAATTACATGGGATCTGCAACCGCTTTTATCGGTCCGCTGAAAGGGCTGTACCATGCACGTTATTTTCCGGCCTATCCCGGAAGCCCGCGACTGATCCTGCTGGGCGACGGCGACAACAGCAATCCTTCACCCGGTTATTACTGCTGGGACATGTATGTTTACAACATCAGCAGCATTGCCCGGCTGAGTGATGCATCAGGCACCGAACAGCCCGGCATCATCAGGCTGACGCCAAACCCTGCGCATGGTGAAGTGAAAATTGAAACTGCTGACCCGGCGGACCTGGTAAGGATCATCGACATGACCGGCAAGGTTGTTTATGAAATGCAGCCGGCATCCAATACGATAACCGTTACGCTCAATAGTTTTGAAAAAGGTATATATATAGTTCAATCTATTTCAAAAGAAAGCATATCGAATACACGCCTCATTGTTGAATAAACTGAATGGATTCTAATATCCAGAAACCACCCGAAAATCCCCGGGTGGTTTTATTTTTCAGGCATCTTTGTTTTTGCCAGGGAGCGCAGTGATTTTTGAAAACCACCAGCATCACTTTGTTTTTGCTTTAGTCCCGTCATCCGGTCGCGGAGCTCCCTCCTGCCGGGTTTAGCTTAGTTACGCCGGCGTTTCATTGCACACTGATGTTAGGGGAAAGTACCGGGGTGGATTTCTTTTTTTAGACATGCACCTGGAGGGAATGTTTTTGGAAAGATGAATCGCTGCCAGAACAGCAAATTCATTTCTTCAATTTAATCTCCTGCAAGGCTGATTCACCGCGGGTATCGTACTACTCTTTTATTCTGTAAAAACCATCGCGGGAGAAGTCCATCTCTTTACAGGCGTGCGATGCGTTTCCCAATTGTTCGGCCAGACTTAATAGTCAAATATTTTTTTTTATTAATTTCATTTTGATTAACTTTGTTTCAGTACCCCTTTTTCAGGAGATATTCTCATTTAACCCCATACTGTCAGATTAAATCGAAACAAGCTCATATAATGTGAAATAGTTCATGCCTACGCCAGGCATCAAATGCGCAAACCATAAATCGCATCCTAATTTCTAATGAATCAAAAAACAAAAAGGAACTATGTCTGATCGCAAATTGTCACAATTGCTGAATTACGAAATCATATTTTCGTTGGTTCTTATTGCTTCCCAGGGTTACGGGCAACTCTTATCCCCAACCGGTCTTATCGATCCCATAAAAGCTCCTGCAACATCTGAACAGCATTTGAATATACCTTACACTGTAAAGCAAACGGAAACAAGCAATGACCAACGAATTTTCACCGGACAGGTTCCATGCAATCCTTCTACATTTTGGTTAGTCAGTATAAATTCCATTTTTGTTCAGGAATTTCAAATTATAAATTCAGTAATTTCTTCAACAGGAGTTGCATACATGGCAAATGGCTTAACCTGTCTTGCGTATGCAAATGAAAATACCGGAATTTCCGGGTTAAGCCCCACTTTTTTTTCAACAAAAACCCCTGGCCCTACCAATTTGTGGGTATTCAAGGGAAGTTCATGGGATACAATTCCGAATTATACCGCTTATAACTTTATAAATTGTAGCGGTTTCGGAAACGATGTTTATATAGATGGTTATAACAGCAGTTTTGTAATCATGCTATATCATTATTCCAATGGCAATTTTGATACAGTTTATACCAGTCCGGCAGGCCGGGCAATAATGGTTGCTGATCAGGCGGTGGATGCAAACGGAAATGTATATTTTTTTGTTGGACAGGGGGCTCCACCTTATTACACAGATTCATTAATTGTTATGTCACCTTCAGGAAACATAATTAAATCTTACCCCATTTCTTTAGGTTGCGCAAACGCATATGGTGCATTCATAATGGGTGATACACTTTTTGTTGGACTGGGAGCCAACAATCAAATTTATCCTAATACTATATTGCCAATAATAATAAATCAGAACACCGCTTCTTTAGGTACACCCATACCATTTATTTTCGGTTCTACCAATGCCGCAGACCTGGAAAGTTGTAATCCTGGCGTACCTGCCGGATTGGCCACCGGTATTGAAATTTATAAAGATCTGAATATTTATCCGAATCCCGCACTGGATCAGTTAACGATTAAAATTCCGGCTATCCCAGGTTCACAAATAACAGAAGTTAACCTGATTTCCATTCTTGGAAAACAAATTCATCCAAAGTATCGCTATACTGATAAAAATCGCATCCAATTGCTACTTGAAAATATCTCACCAGGTTTATATTTTGTAAAAATAATTTATGGGAATAGATCATATTATGGTAAATTCGAACATATTAATAACTAAATGGTAAAGAACTATCCCCCCACTGGCGCGCGATTGTTTCGCATGCCAATAACCTATTGTATAACGCAGTACAGCTTTCTGCTTTGTCTTCCATCGGCTCCCTTCCATTTTCTGCCTTCAATGAAGAAAGACATACTTCACCCCACTGGCGCGCGCTTCTAGCGCGTGCCCACCTTCCTGCCTGTAGTTGGTATCCCACCAACCTTTTCAATCGAGTGGAAACCAGGACAGGAGCTGCCATGAAACACAGGCGATTGTTTTCAAATGTTCATTCCGCATTTTATTTTTAATTTTGCAAACCAATTCCGGTTAATCCTGTTTCCAATCTACGACTAAATCACCTATGACAAACGCCATTTACAAAGTACCAACGGCTGTAAACGAGCCGGTTTTAAACTACGGACCCGGCAGCGCCGAACGCAGGGCATTGCAGCAGGCATTAAAGGAAGCGCGTTCAAAAGTGCTGGATATTCCCATGTATATCGGCGGCAAAGAGATCCGCACTGAAAAAAAAGTTTCGCTGCACCCACCCCACGACCATAAGCATTTGCTTGGAAATTATTCATCAGGCGATGCCTCGCATGTAAAGATGGCTATTGATGCAGCTTTACAGGCAAAAGATGCATGGGCCTCCATGGAATGGGAACAAAGGGCATCCATTTTCCTCAAAGCAGCAGAGCTCCTTGCAGGGCCTTACCGTTACAAGCTCAATGCAGCCACCATGTTGGGACAGTCGAAAAATGCCTACCAGGCTGAGATTGATGCAGCCTGCGAGCTCATCGACTTCCTTCGGTTCAACGTACAGTATATGGAAGAAATTTACCGGCAGCAGCCTGTTTCTTCCAAAGGCGTATGGAACCGCCTGGAACAAAGGCCGCTGGAAGGATTTGTATTTGCGCTAACGCCATTCAACTTTACGGCCATTGCAGGCAACCTGCCAACATCTGCAGCCATGATGGGAAACACGGTTGTTTGGAAACCCAGCAACACGCAGATTTACGCAGCCAATGTGCTGATGGAAATCTTTATGAAAGCCGGTGTGCCTGATGGCGTTATTAACCTGGTTTATGTCTCGGGCCCTGTTGCCGGTGACATCATTTTCTCCCATCCCGATTTTGCAGGTATCCATTTTACCGGATCCACTGCGGTTTTCAGGGATGTGTGGTCATCCATCGGAAAGAACATAGCGACTTACAAATCCTATCCGCGTATCGTCGGCGAAACCGGCGGTAAGGATTTTATTATGGCTCATCCTTCAGCCGATGTTGACGTGCTTGTAACTGCCCTGAGCCGCGGTGCATTTGAATACCAGGGCCAGAAATGCAGTGCTGCATCCAGGGCTTATATACCGGCTTCCCTTTGGCCAAAAGTAAAAGAATTGCTCACCCGCGACCTGGCGTCCATGAAAATGGGTCCCACGGAGGATTTCACCAATTTTGTCAATGCAGTGATCGATGAAAAATCATTCGATAAAATTGCAGCTTATATTGAAGCAGCCAGAAAATCGGACCAGGTTGAAATTGTTGCCGGAGGAAAATGTGATAAGACAAAAGGATATTTCATTGAACCTACCATCCTCCTTGCAAAAGATCCCATGTATATAACCATGTGCGAAGAAATCTTCGGACCGGTGCTTACCCTTTATGTTTACGACGACAACCAGTTTGAAAAAACATGCGAGCTCGTTGACCGCACCGGCATCTATGCATTAACAGGCGCCATTATCGCACAGGACCGTTATGCCATTGAAACAGCGACGAAAAAGCTGGCCAATGCTGCAGGAAATTTCTACATCAACGACAAGTGTACGGGAGCCGTCGTGGGCCAGCAGCCCTTCGGTGGCGCAAGGGGCTCAGGCACCAATGACAAAGCCGGATCCATGATCAACCTGTTGCGCTGGGTAAGCCCACGGACCATCAAGGAAACCTTTGTTCCTCCCATTGATTACCGCTATCCGTTTTTGGAAAAAGATTAATAAGGTTGTTTTCCTCAAGTGGAATTAGGGCATAAATAATTCCTCTTTGCAACAGTAATTAAATTCAGCATGTACTCAAAAGTCCCCTTCAGGGGATTTAGGGGTCTACCGCTAACCTTTTTTGGAAAAAAATTAATAAAGTTGATTTCCACAAGTGGAATAAGGGAATAAAAATTCCACTTTGTTACCGTAATCAAATTCAGAACGAATTCAAAAGTCCCCTTCACGGGATTTAGGGGTCTACCGGTATCCGTTTTTGGAAAAAGATTAAGCAGATCCATTTTAAAAGCAGCCATTCAAAACCTTTATTTAATCCCGATTCCGTCTGTATTCATCCGATACTGGCGCGCGCTTTCAGCGCGTGCCTCACATCATACAGCAATTGCCTATTTGTCACTTGCGGCACTTTAAGTGCCTGAGGCAACATGTTAGAGAATATGTTGATTGTTAATCATAACCCGAAGCATTTCAGAACCGGTACTTAATACCAATACCGTCGCTGTTCATGGTAAACGTCGCCCGCTGGATGATCGGTGTCAGCTTCTTATTGCCGTGTCTGTTATGATGAACAAACATCATGACATCAAACAGGCACAAAAAACCTCCCTGGAGAATGATGCTGTTACCCCAGCCGGTATACTTCGCTTTTTTGTCAGGCTCCACTTTCCCGTTTTCAATCAGGTAAAATCCGGCTGTCACATATACCAGATCCAGCGCTGAGTTAAACAGAAAAGTCTTTTCAATTCCGTTTTGCTGCTTTACCGTTTTCTCAAAATCATACGACTTTTTATCGCTCATGGCCTGTAGCAACCCCGCACCTCCAAAGGCAGCATTGATGATTCCCCACAATCCGTTCATCTGGTGGAAATACTTTGCTTCACCTTCTTCAGCGGTAAAATAGCCGATGCCTCCTCCTGCTATATTGGCCAGCGACCATCCCGTTAAAATGGCCATGCCTGTTTTATTGATATTGATCCGTTCCCTGTTGAATTGGTCCAGTTCCTGCTGAATTTGTGCATTCAATCCTGTTGAAAACATGCAAAAAACGATTGCGGAATGAATAAATACATTTTTTTTCATGTGCTTTTTCAGTTAATAAAATAATGAATATAACTAACTTACGAAAGTTCGGACAGCCCGGATTACCCTGCATTTTCCATACTTACATACGCCTGGTAAAAAAAAGTATAATTTACTGCAAAATCAAATATTTTGCTATTTTTGCCCGGGAACATTTATCAAACATATGGCAGATTTTGAGCATCACGATAACCGGAAGGAAATTTTTTCCAAGGCCGTTAAGGCCGGTAAAAGGACCTATTTTTTTGATGTGAAGGCCACGCGGTCCGACGATTATTATCTGACCATTACTGAAAGCAAAAAAAAATTCGACCAGAACGGGGAGAAGGCTTTTTATGAAAAGCACAAGATTTTTTTATACAAGGAAGATTTTGAAAAGTTTATGGACGGATTAAATGAAGCCGTTACGCATATCCGCACCAACCGTCCTGAAATGCCCACCTACGAACGGCAGGAGCATAAGGAACGGGATGAACAGCATTCGGGCAGCACGGACGAAACAAAGAAATTTACCGATTTTGATTTTGACGACCTTGGCAAAAAAGACGAATAAAAAAAACCGGCTCACTGCAGCCGGTTTTTTTATACGTAAATTTTTGTACCTAAATCAAACAGCTACTGAACATTGATCTCAGTGGCCAGCCCTGTAAAATCCAGGCCGTCAAAATTGCCCGAGCTCATCATCAGTAAAACCGAATCCCTGTAGTTTTTGCCAAGCAGAATTTTTTTCATTTCTGCCGAATCAGTCACTACTTTCAGATTTTTGGAACCGAATGCTGTTTTCACCTGTTCCGCTGAAATGGGCTTTAGCTTTTTATGTTCAATCGTATGCGGATTAAAATATACAATGGCTTCGTCCGCTTTTTCCATTGATCCGTTGTATTGTTGAAGGAATTGTTCGTTCAGGCTGCTGAAGGTATGCAGCTCCATGCAGGCGATCAGCCTGCTTTGCGGATATTGCTGCCGCACCGCTTCCGTAGTGGCTTTTAATTTGGAAGGTGAATGAGCAAAATCCTTGTAAACGACTGCGCTTCCTTTTCGCATCACCAGCTCCAGTCGTTTTGCAGCTCCTTTAAAGGAGGCAACAGCCCGGAAAAAATCATGGTCCTCAATTCCCAGCGTCCTGCATACCAGCCTGGCTCCTTCCAGGTTCATCAGGTTGTGTTCACCGAAAACTTCTATCGCAGTCTCACTGCCATCGTCATGCAACAGGTATGTAATTCCATTCGAAATACGGTAAGCAGGGACATGATAAGGATACAACCGAACCCCTTCCCCGGCCTGCCTCGCAACTTTAACAACTTCCTCATCCTGCTCACAATAAATCAGTGATCCGCCGGCAGGTATGCCTTTTACAAAAATGCTGAATTGCTCCACATAATTTTCGAACGTCGGAAATACATTGATGTGATCCCAGGCAATCCCGCTCAGCAATGCAATATCAGCCTGATACAGGTGAAACTTCGGCCGGCGGTCAATGGGAGAAGAAAGATACTCATCCCCTTCCAGTATCATAAACGGAGCTGCATGCGACAGCCTGACCATCGTGTCAAACCCTGCCAGCTGCGAACCGACCATGAAGTCAAAATCTTTATTCAGCGCTTTTAAAACATGCAGGATCATGGCTGTAATTGTTGTCTTCCCATGACTCCCGCCGATGACAATCCGCTTTTTATCCTTCGACTGCTCATAAAGGTATTCCGGATAGGAAAATATTTTCAGCCCAAGTGATTGTGCTTTCAGCAATTCAGGGTTATCTGCCCGTGCATGCATGCCCAGGATCACCGCTTCAACGGAGGCATCCAGCTTTTCAGGGAACCAGCCCATTTGTTCAGGCAGCAGGCCGTATTGCTGCAAACGCGATTTGGAAGGCTCGTTGATCTCATCATCAGATCCGCTGACCTGGTATCCTTTGAGATGCAGTGCCATCGCCAGATTATGCATGGCGCTCCCGCCAATGGCTATAAAATGAATACGCATGTTCAGTTGAATTGAATCACGAAGGTAAAGGATAGGGGGACGGCTGTTCCAGAGGAAAAAATAATATTTTCAACAATCAGAAATAATGCGGAATGAAAAATAGATCTCAGTCTTTGTTCAATGTATCCTGCATCACCTTCATCACCTGCTTGCTTTCCTTTTTAAAAGCTTCGAAAAGGGCGCCTACCAGCTCGATATTTTCCTTTGTGCGGGCGTATTCTTCAATCAGCACAATAAGCTCAGACATCCTGGTGATATTTAAAACTTTTACGGATGATTTCAGCTTATGCGCCTGCTGATAGACTTCTTCCCAGTTCTTGTTGGCAATGGCAGTCTTGATCAGTCCGTTGATCATTGGAATCTGCTCCAGGTACATTTCCAGCATCTTCTTCATATCCTGGTCATTGCCATTCATGATTTCCCGCAAATGACTGATCATTTGTGATCCTGTATTGGCCTGGCTGGCTGATTTCTGAGAGACAGCCTTTTCTTTTCCCGCTTTCCCTTCAGGCTGCTTCAGGTTAAGCTGTCGGACGATTACATGCAGCAGCTCATGCGGGCTGTATGGCTTGGTAACATAATCATTCATGCCCAGGGCCAGTGCTTTCTCTTTTTCTGAAGCAGATGCATATGCTGTAAGTGCCACAATGGGAATTTCATTTTTAGGACTGGCAAGCTGGCTGCGGATCACCTGCGTCAGGTCGTAGCCATTCATAACAGGCATGTTCACATCCATCAGGATCAGGTCGAATTGCTCTTTATTAAGAACCTCGAGGGCTTCTTTTCCATTGCCGGCAATGCGGACCTGGAAGCCGAGATTGGTCAGAATCTGTTTGCCCAGAAACTGGTTCACTTTATTGTCTTCAACCAGCAGCAACGATATTTCCGATAAATTCCTTAATGCCGTATTGCGGCTGGATTTGCCTGATGCCGGCGCTGTGGCAGAGAATTTATACGGTAGCTCAATCGTAAATACGGACCCCTTTTGCTTCGTGCTTATGACTGCAATTTTCCCTTTCAGCAGATCAACAAGCTGTCGTGCAATGGCCAGTCCAAGACCGGTTCCTTCGGTGTGCCGGCTTTCCTCGGCTGTCTGTCTTGCAAAGCTTTCAAAAATATAAGGGATGCGTTCCTCTTCTATTCCTATACCGGTATCTGTTACTGTGAAGATAAATGTTGCTACGCCCGATTCGGCGGCTTTGCTGTTCACATCGAATGTAACACTACCCTTATCTGTATATTTAACTGCATTGCTGATCACGTTCATCAGGATCTGCGTAAGCCTTGCTTTGTCGCCGGTAATCACTGTGGGTACACCGGGCTGTACCTGCAGGGTAAACTCCAGCTGCTTCTGAACTGCTTTGATCCTGTTGGTCTGCGACACACTGGTAATGACATCAAGCAGGCTGAACTCTTCTTCGGAAAAGGTTATTTCTCCCGACCTGATTTTGGAATAGTCGAGAATGTCGTTGATGATGCTGATCAGGTTATTCGCCGAAAGCTTGATGGTGTTGATGTATTCAAGCTGCTCGGGTGAAGGGTGCGTATCGGCAAGCAGATTAGCCATGCCAAGCACCCCATTGAGGGGCGTCCGCAGCTCATGGCTGATTCCGGCCAGGAAACGGTCTTTCAGCCTGGCACTGTGTTCTGCCAGTTCTTTCTGCTTTTTAATATCCTCCAGGTCAAACTTAAGCTGAACACCTTTGGTTTTAATGGCAATATCCTCCAGGCTTATCTCCCTGGTGACTTCCATGAATAGCTTGTGGTGCTCCAACGCCTGCTTATAGTCGCCTCGTTTTTCAAAAGCCGATGAAAGAAATAAATGGATAAGGTGCCTCGGACTTTTAAACTCCAGCCGGTCGGCAATCTGCAGCGCTTCCTGTAAAACAGCAATGGCTTTGTCGTATTGCTGCTGTTCTATATGCAGGTTGCCAAGGCTCTTTAAAAGGTCTGCCTTGATCTTTTCATCACCCGTAAGATCGGCCGATTCAATGGCCATATAAAAATATTCCTCCGAACGGGCAAAGTTCTTATTCTTCGTAAACAGGATGCCAAGGCTTCCGAGCGGATTGGTTTTAAGGGAAGGATCACGCAGCTGGATGGCAGATTTAAGACTCTTATCAAGGTAGTTAAAAGCCACATCAAGCTCACCTGCCCAGTTATAACAGTTACCTATATTGTAATTTGTAAAGGATATCTGCGCCTGGTTTCCAGTTTGCTCAAAAAGCACAAGCGCCTTCTGGTGCTGCTCAATGGCTTTCTGAAACTCACCGATCACCTTGTATATATTTCCGATCTTATTGTAGATTTCGCCAACAAGCTGCTTGTCATCGATGCTTACTGACAGCTTTAAAGAAGCCAGCAGCGTGTCGAGCGACAATTCATAGTCACCCACTTTAAAATAAATATCACTCAGTTCATTCAGGCACCTGCGTTGCATGATCTTGTCGCCGGCCATATCAAAAAAACGGACGGCCTGCTCCAGCGATTTGGCCGAGCTTTTGAAATTCCGAACCTGCAGGTAATTGACGGAAAGCTCCCGGAGTATCACCCCGATTCCTTCTTTAAACTGAATCTGCTCGGCAAGCTCTACAGCCTTTTCAAGAAGCTCATTGGAAGCATTTACCTGATCACTCCTTAAAAGGCGCGCCCTATCAACCAGGCCATGTATTTCCTGAATTTGAACCCGGTATTGCTCATTAAAAGTATCCTGGTTTGTCTGAGGCATTAAACGGTGGGAGGTATAAGGTAAAGGATTCAAAGGTAGGGCAAAAAGCCAAAAGTCTTGTGATGGCTTCAATAATTATTACCCCGGAAATGTTAATAACCGCGTTAATAACATGTAGCAAAGGAAAACAAGGCCTAACCCGTTGAAAATCACCTGAAAATTGAAGGTGTCAGCGATCATTTTCCAGCTGCAACCGCCTGAAATTCTAAATTGTTGAAAAATCAGGCAGGCTTTTGTTTACGGTTTGCGAGGAAATAAACAGGGATTCCCAATGCAATGATGAACAATCCGCTAAAGGTATTCTGCGATTTGGTTTTCAGCAGGATGATACAAATGGAAGCTGCAATAATGATATATAAAATAGGCAGAATCGGATAGGCAAGCACCTTGTATGGCCTTGGTGTATCGGGCTCTTTTCTTCGAAGTATAAATATGCCGTATATGGTAATGATGTAAAATAAAAGCGATGCAAAAGTACAATAGTCAAGCAGGTCGCCATAGGTACCTGAAAGACAAAGCACGCTGGCCCATAATGCCTGTATCCATAAAGCAAACGCCGGAACGCCGTGGGAGTTGAGGGTAGCCGCTTTCTTAAAAAACAAACCTTCGTTGGCCATGGCATAATAAACCCTTGCGCCGGAAAGGATGATGCCATTATTGCATCCGAAAGTGCTGATCATGATCAATACTGCCATCAGGTAAACAGATGTGTTTCCGAAAATCATGGATGCAGCTGCCGTTCCCACCCTGTCGGTTCCGCTGCCCGCAAACTGGATCCCCTGCTGGGTTACCTCCGTTGCATGCGGATCTCCATGTATTGGTAAAAGTGATAAGTAGGATATGTTTGCCAGGAAGTAAAGCACGGTAACGATGGCTGTTCCCATCAGCAGGCTGCGTGGAATATTCCGCTGCGGGTCCCTGATCTCTCCTGCAATAAAGGTGACGTTGTTCCAGGCATCGCTTGAAAACAGGGAACCGATAATGGCTGTTCCCAAAGCCAGAATCAGGGCCATGCCTGTAATTGTGGTTTGAAACCATTCATCCGTTTTTACATCTTTGCTCCATTGCGACGCATCCCATGCATGCACAAAATTCTCTTTCAGCATGCCCGTGCCCATCCCCACTCCGATCCCAGCAATGATCAATGCTGCCAGCGCAAGCAGCTTGGCTGATGTGATGATGGTTTGAATCCGCTTGCCGTTCTCTATTCCCTTTGTATTGATAAAGGTGAGCAACAGTACGCTGCAAATGGCAAAGAGCTGGGATGAAGATATCTTTAGCTTACCGATGGCCAGCAAAATATTATCCGGCCCAAGCACAGGAAAAAACACCGCAGTATATTTTGCAAATGCCACAGCAACTGCGGCAATCACTCCCGTCTGTATGACCGTAAAAACAGTCCAGCCGTATAAAAAAGAAACCAGGTTTCCATAGGCGCGCTGTATGTAAACGAACTGTCCGCCTGCTTTTGGCATCATGCCTGCCAGCTCACCATAGCTCAAAGCTGCCATCACCGTAATAAGGCCGCTCAGCAGCCATAAAAACAGCATCCAGCCTGTTGATCCCACGGTTCGGCTCATGTCGGCACTCACAATAAAAATTCCGGATCCGATCATGGATCCTGCTACCAGCATGGTTGCATCAAGCAAACCTAATGAACGGTGTAAGTGTGGTTTTTCCAAAAAATGTTAAAGTATAATTGATGGTTAGAGCAATTTAAAAAAATTCCGGTCTATTTGATTTCAGGATTCCTCAACTTACTTCTTTTGGCGCTGTAACCGAAATAAATTACGAATCCAATAGCTAACCAGACGATTAACCGGAGCCAGGTATCAAGCGGTAAAAAAACCATCATAAATACGCAGGAAACAATACCTAAAATCGGAACCAGCGGAACCAGCGGAGTCTTAAAGGCTCTTGGCAGATCAGGCTGTGTCTTTCGCATCACCATCACGCCCACACAAACAAGCACAAACGCCAGGAGTGTTCCAATGCTGGTCATCTCACCAACAACTCTGGCAGGTACAAATGCTGCAAAGAGGCTGACAAACACCATAAATAATAAATTGGATTTGGCTGGTGTATGAAAGTCTTTATGAACAGCTGAAAAAACTTTCGGCAATAGTCCGTCTTTCGACATGGAATAAAATACGCGCGATTGTCCTAACAGCATCACCATAATTACGGATGAATAACCAGCAAGAATGGCAATAATAATTGATTTGTTCAGCCAGGGATAGGCCGGCTGAATGACACCGTCGGCACCTGCTTTTCCCATATGATCAATGGCCACTGCCACCGGGGCAATGCCATCAGCTCCCTGGAAATCTGTGTAATGAGCAACACCGGTCATCACATGGGCAAATAAAATATACAAAACAGTGCAGATTGCAAGCGAAACAAGAATACCGATGGGCATATCCTTTTTCGGATTCTTGGCTTCCTGGGCTGCCGTTGAAACGGCATCAAACCCGATATATGCGAAAAAGATTATTGCCGCAGCACGTACAATGCCTGTCCATCCAAAGCTTCCGAATTCGCCGGTATTTTCAGGAATGTAAGGAACGTAATTGGCCTGGTTAATATAACCCCAGCCCAAAGCGATAAAAATTAAAACTACCGTAACTTTCAAAATAACGATAAAGGTATTCACCCAGGCCGATTCCCTGGTTCCCTTAACAAGCAGCAACGACATCAGGATAACTATAAAAACTGCTGGCAGGTTGATCATGCCGCTTACAACGGTTCCATCAGCCAGGGTAGCTGTATCATAAGGAGACAATGTCAGGCTGGGTGGTAAATGAATATCGTAGTATCCAAAAAACTTTACAAAATACCTTGACCAGCTGATGGAAACGGTAGCTGCACCCACTGCATATTCAAGAACGAGATCCCATCCGATGATCCAGGCAATAAACTCTCCCATGGTGGCATATGAATACGTATAGGCGCTTCCCGCAACCGGGATCATGCTTGCAAACTCAGCATAGCATAACCCGGCAAAACCACAGGCTACTGCTGCAATAATGAATGAAATGGTTACTGCAGGTCCGGCATTATTTGCAGCAGCGCCTCCTGTTATCGAAAACAACCCTGCACCGATGATCGCTCCGATACCAAGCGCCACAAGCGCTCTTGCACTGAGCGTTCGTTTTAACCCTTTTTCAGATTCAGTTGCTTCGGCAACCAGATCAGACATTGGTTTTTTTATAAATAATGTTGACATACGGGATATAGTTATTTGACGGGTTTATTTCAAAAGAAAATTTTAACGGCTTCAATTTCCATTAAAGCGTGAAAAATAGAAATTTTTTAAGAATAACATGAAATAAATTATCAGATTGGAGTTAAAGCGGCCCGGCCGAATCCTGTTCCGGTTTATATCCCGTAACTTTCAGGATTCAATTCCGGCCATTGAGCAGTAAATAAAACCAATCGACACAAGCCTGTTTTACATTGCAGTAAAAAACCTATAAATAAATCATCGATGCAAACCTTTCAGGGAACAATTTATCCGTGGCACTGCGACCACATGGGACATATGAATGTACAGTTTTACACGGCAAAATTTGACGAAGCCACCTGGAACTTCCTTTCGGGGTTTGGAATCACGCCTCAGTATATGAAAGAGAACAGCTGTGGCATGGTTGCCCTGGAGCAGCATACTAAATTCAGGAAAGAAGTGCTTGCCGGTGATAATATATATATCGAATCAGCAATGATAGAAGTAAAAGACAAGGTGGTGATTTTCCGTCATAACATGAAGAACTTTGAAACCAGGCAGATTTGCGCCGAAACCATCCTCACGGGATTGCACATCGATACAAAGCTTCGTAAAGCTCTTTCTTTTCCCGAAGCCATTTCAGCCAGCCTGCTATCGGCCCTGCCTGAAAAAATGGCGTGATCCTGAAAATAATCTGTTTACTTGCGTAATGACTGTTTCTGTCTTACATTTACTGACCCTCAGTTTTCAGCAGTTTTTTATTGAAAGCTGAATACTGAAACCTGAACCCTCTATCTGTGAAAATCGAGCCTGTCCGTATCGGCATAACACTGAAGGAATTCAATAAGATGTCCAAAACCAGGGCAAAGGAACAACTGTTTACCTGCTGTCCTTCAGCCAAATGGTCAACCCTGATGATGAAAGCATTTCCGTTTAAAACGGAAAAAGCGCTGGTTGATAACGCCACCCGTATATGGTATGACGAATGCAGGCTTGAAGACTGGGAAGAAGCCCTGCGGCGTCATCCCAATATCGGGGACATCATCATCCTTACCAAGAAATTCGCAGATCAGGCAGCGGAGCTTACCGTCAGTGAAACATCACTGGACGTGGTCAGGTCGCTTAAATACGCGAATGAAGAATACGAAAAGCAGAACAGGTTTACTTTTCTCATGAGCGCAACGGGTAAAACTGCCGGTGAAATGCTTCACCAGCTCATCAACCGGCTGTTTAACACCAGGGAGGAAGAACTGGATATAGCCATGGGCGAACAGCACAAGGTCACCATCTTCCGGTTGAAAAGAATGTTCAAAGGTGATGGATGGTCACAAATCCATGGAAGCCAGATTACCACCAACGTTTTGGACACCAGCTCGGGAAAACCTGCAACAGGTATGACAGTAAGGCTGAAAGATATGTGGAAAGGATCCTGGCAAACCATTGCCCAGGGTGTAACAAATGCTGAAGGTAGCATCTTCGATTTCCTGCCGCCGGGAAGAATGCTCGAACCTGGAAACTATCAGCTCGTATTTGAAACCGGTGATTATTTCAAGGACAATAAAAAGGATACCTTTTATCCACAGACCGAACTCCAGATTACCATTGGGGAGGACGGTCACTATCATGTGCCGCTTTTGATCAATCCAACCGGCTACTCAACATACAGGGGAAGCTGATTTTTTTTTGACAGCATCACGTCTTTCTTTACGTTTCATCGCTACTGGAAATATGACAATGTGATGATGAATTATTGATAATCAGCCTGTTTTTTTTATTAGCTTTGATCTGCACTAAAACCTCATCACATGAAAAGACTTTACCAATTAGTGATTGCAATGGCTTTGGTTCAATCAGCAAGCGGCCAGGCCTATATTCCTTTCCCGCTTCAAAATGCAGTATGGAATGTCACTTACAGTGATCTGCAAGGTTCCCTCACGCATATTTCCCATTTTGACATTGTATACTTTACCGAAGGGGATACACTGTTAAATGGCAATACCTATACTATTCTGAAGAAAAATGTGCATGAATATGCAATATGCATTGCGCCATGGAACCCGGGTTGTAATGACTACGATCTGGGGATAACCTACAATACCTATGTAGGTGCTTATCGTGAAAATGCCGGTCACCAGATCCTGTTAATTGAACCGGGGGATTCACTGGATTGCGTGCTGCTGGATTATGGACTGGCAACTGGCGATACGATGATTAAAAATTGTCCGGTTAATTACTATGAAATGGGGATAGCTGTCACCGGAAACAGTGATTCCACTTTATTATTAGACGGTCTATACCACCTGCGTCAGGAAATTATCGCCAACTTTCCAGGATATCTGATTGATGGTGTCGGTACAACTTTCGGATTTCCTGAACCACTAACCTATTTCGAAAATAACGCAGTACTCAACTGTATGCTCGTGAACGGGATAACAATATACACCTCAACAGGTGATACGGTTTGCCAGTATGGTTTTGCAGGAATAACGGAAAACAAAGCAGAGCAACTGGAAGTCTATCCTGTTCCGGCAACGGATCAGTTAAACATCAAAACAACCGCTGGTCACTTGCTGAAAAAAATCGAACTGATTGACCTGACCGGCAGAACAGTATTGCAGGATCATCCGGTAACTGCAACTGTTACATTAAACACAAACGCTTTTGTCAATGGATGTTACTTCATCAGGATCACAGATCAGTACGACAGGCAGACTATCAGGAAAATAGTATTGCAATAGCCTGGGGAAGGAGTGATGAGTGATGAGTTGGGAAATCCTGTTTCAACAAATGTCTTCCGTCGCTACAAAACAAAAATGGGAGAATGAATCTGATCGGGAATAAAATTTTAATCGGACACAACTGACTTTAATCTTTAAACCATGGTCAGTTCACTTCTATCTTCCTTGTAATTTCCTCACCATTCATTTCAACTACAAGCAGGTAAATTCCGCTGGCAAGTTTCGAAGTATCAATTTTCCTGACGATCTTTTTTGCTCCTGTTTTTTCCGAAGTCCTGTAAACCGTTTCTCCTTTCATGCTTTTCAGTGAAATAATAATTGTTCCGGGCCGGTTTGCATGCATCTCAACGGTGATTTTATCCTGTGCCGGATTAGGATAAACCTGCTCCAGCAATACACTGCCCTCATCACCTGGCGAATTAATTCCTGTTGCCGTGGCAGTCTTAAAAGACCACACGGCCGACATATAACCTGCAGCCGTGCCATTGTATCCCCTCACCCGCCAGTAATAAGTAAAATTCGGAAGGAGACCGGTAACCTGTTGCACAGTATCCATCAGGCTGTCAGCTTCAAATACAAGATAAAAAGGGACAAGTGAAGGTGATTTATAAACCTGCAATTCGTATGATGTGGCACCAGGCACAGCATGCCAGCTGATAACCGGTGAAGTGGAAATTCCAGTATCACCATTAGCAGGATAAATATGTACTGGCGCTGCAACACCGGTAGTAAATGAATAAACCGGTGAATATGCGCTTTCATGTCCGCCGTTGTTTCCTTTCACCCGCCAGTAATACGTGGTGAATGGCAGTAAGGGGGTAATGGTAGTTGAGCTGCCTGCCAGGTTCTTCGTCAGGTCAATGGTGGCAAAGGTCGAATCGGTGCTGCATTCAACTACGTACATCACTACCGTTACATCATTGATCCAGCTGAAAACTGTGGTAGGTACAACACCCGTAGTCTGATCGGCGGGGCCGGTAATCGATGGAATTCCCGGAACGCTGTCGTTTACACCCGTATACGTTACAAACATATCAATTTTCTGAAGCGGTACATCGTTCACATCCCTGGGTGCATTCACTATGGTATCCACAATATCCATCCCGGCGATCACCTGGCCATAAACGGTGTATTGTCCGTCAAGACCGGGCTGGTTGGCCACACAGAAATAAAACTGCGAATTGGCGCTGTTGATGCCGGTATCCCTAGCCGCTCCCATCCTGCCCCGTAAATGTTTCACCACACTGAATTCAGCATTAACATTGGGCTGGTTTGGGTTACCCTGTCCCCAGGTGGAAATGGGTCCGGAAATTGAATTGGGGTCACCTCCCTGTATTACAAAACCCGGAATAACCCGGTGGAATGCTGTGCTGTCATAAAACTGTGTACTCACCAGGCTGTCGAAATTGGCCGTGGCCAGCGGAGCGATGGATGGAAACAATTCAATGTTGATCGTCCCCAGATACACGCCGGCACGACGTGTCACTATTTCATACTGGGGCTTGTCAGCACCCTGCGCTTTCAGCAGTTCAGGCAACAGCAAAATAATAAATCCGGCAAGTAATACAATTGTCCTTTTCATGAATTAAAATTTTAATGGAATAAAGATATATAAATATCCCTTTTCTGATATTTATTAAAAGCATTGGAAGCAAACGCCTGTGTTTTATCGCCGCATCTGTCCCGCTGTTCGCTGCAGCCGGCCCGGCCGGCTGGCTCCATCGGGCTTAGCTTACCTGCGCCTGCATTTCATAGCAGGCAATTTTTAACAGCATCAGCTAAATTTCCTTCATCACTGCTTCCAGCTTGTTAAATGCTGCACGGCTTGCACTGACCAGCGGGAGACGCACATGATCCTCACAGATATGCAGGATGTTCAATGCGGCCTTGATACCAACAGGATTTCCTTCCGAAAAAATCTGCTGTGTAAATTCAAGCAGTGAATAATGCAGCTCACGGGCCTTATCGTAATTACCCTTTGATGCCAGTCTCACCATTTCCGAAAACTGCTTCGGATAGGCATTGGCTACAACGGAAATCACACCGTCGGCGCCTGCAGCAATCAAAGGCAACGTAATCAGGTCATCACCCGAAATTACAAGGAAATTATTCGGTTTGTGCCGGATGACCTGCATGATCTGCTCAAAATTTCCCGACGCTTCCTTGATACCGATGATGTTGCTGAACTCTTCAGCAAGCTGCAACGTGGTGTCGGCAAGCATGTTGCTTCCTGTGCGCCCGGGAACATTATACAGGATAACAGGAACAGGCGCAGCATTTCCGATCATTTTATAGTGCTGGATAATTCCCTTCTGTGTAGGCTTGTTGTAATAAGGCGAAACCGATAAAATGGCATCCACGCCGTCGAATGAAAAATGCTTGAACAGGTTCAGTATCTGCTGGGTGTTGTTGCCTCCAAGGCCGAGCACAACCGGAACCCGTTTGTCGGTCACCTCAATTACAAAATCAAGCAATGCAATCTTTTCGTCTTCGTTAAGGGTAACTGATTCACCCGTTGTACCCAGCGGTACCAGGTATTCAACTTTCCCTGCAATAAGAAATTCAATTAATTTTTTCAGACTCTTGAAATCCACGCTGCCATCCCTGTGAAAGGGTGTGACCAGCGCAACACCGGTTCCTTTAAGCCTTTTGTATAGTGCTGTCATGCTTTAATAATTTCAGATAATGTACCACCTGCTCCGCAAAATCTTTCAGGCCGGTATGTTCTTTTGTTTCTATCATCAAATCACAAAACGGAAAATTCTTGATATCATACCTGCCTACTTTAAACCTGGCTTTTGTCATGGCTGATATATATTTCAAAGGAAAACATTTTTCTGTATTCAGGTTAATAAGTATGTCGAATTCGTTATTGATAAAATTACTTACGGATGGATGCTGCGGTTTCATTTTCCAGTTGACCGCCTTCCTGGTAAAAAAGTCCAGTCCCAGCTTCGCAAACCGCATTTGCGGTAGCTCATTCCTGTCAACATAACCAAGCGCAAGCACATCCTTTTGCTGGGCGCGTATATCCTTCACAAACTGCTTTACAATTTCATAGTTCTTATCGCTTGTTGCTTCGTACAGGATTCCAATTTTTTTTGCTTCGTCAAAAGTCACACTATGGAAATTCCTTTTCTGCAGCCTGTATTCACGGAGAAAAAGAAAGTTTGCGATCTGATGTCTTACTTTATTATTGATGCTCATAAGCCTTCATTACCTGCAAGATGGTTAAAAATATAATTTGAATTTATTTACCCAGCAGGCTTATAAACTCCTGCTCGTTAATTATTTTAACGCCAGCCTCTTTGGCCTTGTCTATTTTATTGCTGCCGGGATCTGAGCCGGCAACAACAAAGCTGGTCTTGCTGCTCACCGAGCCGCTTGCTTTTCCGCCGTTGGATTCAATCACCTCTTTGATTTCATCCCGTTTGAATTTCTCAAGTGTTCCGGTTACCACAATGGTAAGTCCTTTCAGGCTGCTGCCTGCAGGCTTCATCCGGCTTTCGTCAACCCTGAAGCTGAGTCCTTTTTCTTTCAGGCGGTTCACCACTTCCCTGTTCCCCGATTCACTGAAAAAAGCCAGGACGCTTCCTGCTATTTTTTCTCCAACTTCAGGGGCCTCAGTCAATTCCTCCAGGGTAGCCTTTTCCAGGCTTTCCATGCTCTTAAAATGATACGCAAGCTTTTTCGCAACCGTATCCCCCACATACCGGATGCCGATGGCAAAAAGCACCCTTTCGAAAGGAACTGACTTGGAGTTCTCCAGCCCTGCAAGAATATTATCAGCCGACTTGCTGCCCATCCGGTCAAGCGAAATGATCTGCTCTTTTCTGAGGTCATACAGATCAGCAATATTCCTGATCAGACCTGCTTCAAAAAAAAGGTCGATGGTTTCCGATCCCAGTCCTTCCAAATTCATCGCTTTACGGGATGTAAAATGCTCCATCCTGCCTTTGATCTGCGGGGGACATCCATTTTCATTGGGGCAGTAATGCTGCGCTTCTCCATCTTTTCGTATAAGCTTTGAGTTACATTCGGGGCAGCGGTCAATAAAAGCCACAGGCCTGCTTCCTTTCTGTCTTTTTTTCAGGTCGACTCCTGTTATTTTCGGGATTATCTCGCCGCCTTTTTCAACGTATACAGTATCTCCTTCATGCAGATCCAGCTTTTCAATCTGATCGGCATTATGCACTGAGGCCCTTTTCACCACTGTTCCTGCAAGCAGCACGGGCTCCAGGTTTGCTACCGGTGTGATCGCTCCTGTCCTTCCTACCTGGTAGGTAACAGCATTCAGCCTGGTGCTTGCCGAAGCGGCTTTGTATTTATAAGCGATTGCCCACCGGGGGGATTTGGCCGTATAGCCAAGTTCCTGTTGTTGACTGTAGCTGTTTACCTTGATCACCACGCCGTCAATATCAAAGCTCAGCTCCTCACGCCCCTTTTCCCATTCGTTAATAAAAGTAAAAACCGAATCCAGTCCTTTGCACCTCGCAATATGGTTTGAAATCTTAAAGCCCCACTCCTTTGCCTTTTTCAGCGCCTCGTAATGAGAAGTAAAATGAATATTATCACCGTATATGCCATACAGATAACAGTCAAGCTTTCTTTTTGCCACTTCACCGCTGTCCTGCAGCTTAAGCGTGCCCGATGCACAGTTCCTTGGATTTGCAAACGGTGGTTCGCCCAGCTCGGCCCGTTCTGCATTTATTTTTTCGAATGCTTTATGATGCAGAAAAATTTCACCCCGCATTTCAAAATCGGCCGGATAATCCTTTCCAAGGAGCTTTAACGGAATGCTGCTGATGGTTTTAACATTGGCTGTCACATCATCACCCTGTACCCCGTCACCCCTGGTAACTGCCTGTGTCAAACGGCCGTTCAGATACCTGATTCCGATTGCTACACCGTCGAACTTCAGCTCGCAGGCATATTCAACCTGGTCACCGTCAATTAACTTTCTGATCCGTTCATCAAAATCACGAAGCTCCTCTTCCGAATAGGTATTTCCAAGCGACATCATTGGATACCGGTGCCTCACGGTCTTAAATTGTTTGGTGATCTCACCGCCAACGCGCTGACTTGGTGAATCAGGGCTCTGCAAATCAGGAAAAGATTTTTCAAGGCTGATCAGCTCTTCAAGCAGCTTATCAAACTCAAAATCGCTGATAACCGGTTTGTCTGAATTGTAATAAAGATAATTATGCCTGTTAATTTCCTCCGAAAGGTTTGCGATGCGCTGCCGAGCCTGATCTTTATTCATTGCCAAGTACTAGGAGCGCGAAAGATAAAAATTATTTGATTGAGGATAAGGGAAAAAAAAATCAGCAGCGACAACTGAGAATGCACGAAAAATAATTCAACCGGAAGCAGGTATAAATCATTTTTGTCAAATAAAAGTTTTACAGTAGGTTTGGCATTTACTTTCCATACCCATGCACAACCAGGCCCACCGTAATCCCGTCAATATTATTGTTATTGTTGCTGCCCTGGGCTATTTCGTTGATATATACGACCTCATCCTGTTCAGCATTGTTAGGATACCCAGTCTGCGGTCGCTTGGCATACCCGATGAGTTGCTTTTATCCGAAGGCTCCCGGCTGATCAACATGCAGATGCTCGGCATGCTTACGGGAGGTTTGCTCTGGGGAATCATGGGCGACAAAAAAGGTCGTGTCTCAGTTTTATTCGGATCCATAATCATGTATTCCCTTGCAAACATTGCAAACGCATACGTACAGGACATTGAACAGTATAAATGGCTGCGGTTTATTGCCGGAGTTGGGCTGGCAGGTGAATTGGGTGCAGGTATCACCCTGGTCAATGAAACGATGACAAAAGAGCACCGCGGATACGGTACCATGATCGTTGTTTCCTTTGGCGTGCTGGGAGCCGTACTCGCAAACATTGTTGCAAGCTACGGCTGGCAGAACGCCTACCTGATTGGTGGTGTGATGGGGCTTGCTTTGCTTGTCATGCGTATAGGGGTATACGAATCAGGCATGTATCAGCGTGTAAAGGAATCAAACATCCGGCGGGGAAACTTTTTCATGTTATTTAATAACAGGAAACGATTTATCCGTTACCTGAGCTGCATTACCATCGGCATACCCATCTGGTACATGATCGGAATCCTCGTCACCTTTTCACCTGAGTTTACAAAACAGCTGGGAATCGAGCATGTAGTGGCTGGAAATGCAGTCATGTATTTTTATCTTGGCACTTCATTCGGGGATTTTATGAGCGGATACCTGAGCCAGGTGTTCCGGTCGAGGAAAAAAATCCTGTTTGCTTATCTTGTTATGTCTGTCATTATCATTCCTGTATATCTCTATTCGGCAGGCATCAGCGCTTCACTGTTCTATTTTTATTGTGCATTGCTGGGAATGGCTGCAGGTTACTGGGCAGTCTTTGTGACCATTGCCTCTGAACAATTCGGCACTAATCTTCGTTCTACCGTAACAACCACGGTACCTAATTTCGTCAGGGGATCGCTGGTGCTGCTCCTGATAATACACGAATATTTCCATAAGACATTGGAATTACCGCTCAATACAAGCGCCCTGATCGTTGGCACGTTTTCTTTGATTATCGCTTTTATATCCCTGGCCGGCATGCATGAAACCTACGGAAAGGAATTGAATTATCACGAAGAATAAGGTTATGGAAGAATCAAAAAAAACACTGGTAATGGGTGCATCCGAAAACCCTGAACGATACAGCTTCAAGGCAATTAACCGGCTCTTATCCCATGGCCATGAAGTGAAGGCAATTGGGAAAAAAGAAGGCACGATAAAAAATGTAAAAATTGAAAAGGGAAAGCCTGCCTTTGAAGATATTGATACAATCACGCTATACCTCTCACCGGCAAACCAGCAGCAATACTATGATTATTTTATTTCCCTCAAACCAAAACGGATCATCTTTAACCCTGGTGCTGAAAACCCGGCGCTGCAACAGCTATGTCTTGAAAATAAAATAGAGCCTGTTGAGGCCTGTACGCTGGTAATGCTGGCCATTGGCGCCTATTAAATAAAAAAGGCCCTTTGAATCAGTTTCAAAGGACCTTTTGTTTTCAACCGGATTATTTCTCTTCAGGCTTTTTTTCAACCGGCTTTGCCGGTGCTTTAGTAGCTTCTGCTTTCTTTATTTGAGTGGTGTGTTTCACCGGTGCTTTCTTTGTCGCTTTTGCCGGAGCAGTTTTACTGTTTGCATGCTTTGCGTCAGCGGTTTTTACCTCTGATGTATGGGCAGGTTGTGCAGCCGGTGCGGCTTTGACAGGTTGTGTTGCGGGTGTTGTCTGGGCGGGTTGTGCAGCTGTTGTTGTTTTGGCGGGCTGTGCAGCCGGTGCGGTTTGCTTTACTGTTGCAGGGGTTGATTTGACGGGTTGTGCAGCCGGTGTGGCTTGTTTTGCTGCTGAAGGGGTTGCTCCATTCTGGGCAAACATAACTGTTGACAGTGTCATTCCAGTTACGACTAACATTAACTTTTTCATTTTTTTTGATTTAGGTTCCAAAGTTTGCTAACTCACAATGAAGACCGGGTGAAAGAACGATGAATACAACGTGAATATTAAGCGGTGAACTTCAGGGTAAAGGTAGTTCCTTCGTCGGGAACAGAGCGGACCGAAACAGCAATATGATGAAAATTTGCAATGGTTTTAACTATCGGCAGGCCGAGACCATAGCTGTTTTTGTCTTCCGCATTAAATCGCTTGAAACGGTCAAATATATCGGTAAGGTGCTTTGCCTGAATGCCGCAGCCTGTATCGGCAATCTCCAGCATATAGCCTTCGCTGTTTAATTGTCCGGTCAAAGTTATTTTCCCGCCCTGCTTATTATATTTGATTGCATTGTTGAGCAGGTTGAAGAATAGAATATGCAGCAGCGAATGGTTTGCGCGCTGCACTGTAAAATCATCCCTGATATCAAAAACCACAGCTATCTTCTTTTCATCAAGCCTGTCTTCCAGCTCATGAATGGCCTCATTAATGGTGCTTCTTACAGCCACCGCTTCATCCTTTAAATACTGTTCGTTTTCAATCTTGGAGATCAGCAGCAAAGCCCTGATAATCCTGCTTAACCTGCTAAGGGTTTTCTGGGACTCAATAATTTTTATGGAAACTTCTTCCGGTGTTTTGCTGTCTGCTACAATATTTTCAAGCCTGTTCTGAAGAATGGAAATGGGTGTTAAAAGCTCATGCGACACGTTCGAGATAAATTCTTTTTCCACCGTAAACAGATCCTTCATTTTTTTCATCATTTCGTTGATGCTTTCATCCAGATGCTTGAATTCAAAAGTAGAAGTGGATATCACCTGCGGGGTAAAGCTGGTCGGATCCTTTATATTCTTAAGCTTGTTGCTTACAATGAGGTTAAATGGTTTGAGGGTAAGACGGACAAAAGCAATGTCGATAAAAATGGAAACCAGCACCACGATCACCATCACAAGAAGTGTAAACTTGCTGATGGTGGTTTTCAACTGACCGATGGTGCTCATACCCTCACCGATGTTCAGCATGTACCACTGGTTATCATATATGAAAGGCTGCTTGATGACACGCTCGGTTACAACCTGGTCACCAATGCTCCAGTCTTCAATGGCAATGGAAGATTTCGGAACATTGTTAAAGCTCACATTCAGCCCGTCGATGTGGATAAATTCCTCCTTGAAGATGTTGTAGTCATCAAAGCTGCAGTCTTCTTCCAGGATAGCCTGATCCAGGCCGCCCAGCTTGATCTTTTTAAGAATGAGATCCCGTCTTGCTTCCAGCCTTTTATCTATGTGATTTAACACCACGCTTTCAACCAGCAGCGGAAGTATCAGGCCGATGGCAAGAATGATCAGCGCCTTGGAAATGGCATTGTAAATGGCAAGCTTAAGTTGTAGTTTCAATAAACGGTCCTGTTAAAATGATAAAAGCCACATCAGAAATTCACCCGGTAACCGATACCCCTGACAGTTTCAATCCAGTCAACCGGTGCATGTGCAGTCAGCTTTTTGCGCAGGTTTTTTATATGGACATCAATATAATTTGAATCGAAATCCTCTTCCAGCACATCCCCCCAGATGTGTTCACTCAGCTGCATCCGCGTCAACACCCGGTTTTTGTGAAGAGCAAGGTAATGCAGCAGGTCAAACTCTTTCTTGGTCAGATTAACCGATGCTCCCTTGCAATGGATGGTCCGGTTCTGTACATCCATTATAAAATCATGAATGGTAATGGTATTCACTTTAAGTCCATGCTTCCTGCGCGTGATCGCATGCATGCGTGAGTGGAGCTCCATGAGCGAAAATGGTTTGGCGAGGTAATCGTCGGCTCCAAGGTCCAGCCCTTTGATCTTGTCATCGGTATGTCCCCTCGCTGTCAGAATGATAAATGAAGAATCCCTGTTTGCATCCTTGGCTTCTTTCAGTATATCAAAACCGTTATAGTCGGGAAGACCGAGATCAAGCAGCACAAAATCATAGGAGTTGACAAATATTTTTTCAGAAGCCGACCTGCCGTTAAAGGCAACATCGCAATTGTAGCCCTGCCCTGTTAAAAAAATTTCAATTTCATGTGACAGGCTTTTTTCGTCTTCAACAATCAATACATTCATATAAATATTTTTTTTAAATGTAGGCCGATATAATGAATTTTCAATTAACCGTTTCTGCAATGCAGGCCAGGAGCACATCCAGCGCCTGGCTCAGCTGTTTTTCCGATATGACTAATGGCGGGGCTATACGCATTTTTTCAGGTGCGAATAAGAACCAGTCAGTAACAACTCCGTTTTGAATGCATTTGCTGATAACTTCCCGGTTTATGGCTGCATTTTCAAATTCAACTGCCAGCATCAGGCCCTTTCCTGAAATTTCCCTGATAGCATGATGCTTCAGCTTTTTCCTGATGAGCCCTTCCCTTACCGCAACGGTTTGTTCCAGGTTCATTTGACTGATGACCTCCAATGTTGCAAGGCTGGCTGCACAACAAACAGGATGACCGCCAAATGTAGTGATATGTCCAAGTGCAGGATTCATTTTCAGACTGCTCATGATTTCTTTTGACGAAATAAACGCCCCCAGCGGCATACCTCCACCCATTCCTTTTGCAAGCACCAAAATATCAGGGACGATATCATAAGAAGAAAAAGCAAAAAAAGATCCCGTCCTGCCGTACCCGGTTTGAATTTCATCTGCAACCAGCAAAGTCCCGGTTTCATTACAGCGACTCCGTAATGCAGCCATAAAAAACGGATCTGCAGGAACGGCGCCCGCTTCTCCCTGTATCATTTCGACAAATACGCAGGCAGTCTGCTCATCGATCTGCTGCAGGTCATTCAGGTTGTTAAAATTAATGAATGATATTCCAGGCAGCAGGGGTCTGAATGCATTTTTAAAATACTCATCGCTCATCAGGCTCAGTGCCCCATGGGTGCTGCCGTGATAGGCATTTTTGAATGCAATCACACGGCTGCGGCCGGTATATCTTTTTGCAAGCTTCAGTGATCCTTCAATGGCCTCAGCTCCTGAATTAACAAAATAAACATTGTCAAGCGGTGCAGGCAACAGATCCACAAGGGCCTTTGCCAGTCTTACCTGGGGTGATTGCACATATTCACCGTAAACCATCAAATGCATATAATTTTCCAGCTGCTCTTTAATTGCACTGGTCACCGCAGGATGGCAATGACCAATGTTGCTGACGGCAATGCCCGATATCAGATCCGTGTATTCCTTTCCTGAAGCATCAAAAAGCGAGCTGCCGTGAGCCGTTACAATATCCAGCATCAAAGGCGTTTCGCTTGTCTGGGCGACACGCTCCATAAACAACTGCCTGTGGGTGATCATGCAGGCAAAAATATAAAAAGAAAGGGAAGCGATTGACTTCCCCTTTACTGCGTACGCTTATTACTCTTTGTTTTTATCCGGTCCTTCGTGATTTTTATTCCTTAATATGTCAATCAGGTACCTTTTAAATTCCTCTTCGGTCCGGTACAGCAAGGCAACTTTTTTAATCGGAAGGACTTTTTTGAACTGTTCATGATATTTCTTCATGACGTCCAGCTCCTGCTGCCGAAAAACAATTTCATTGTCCACCAGCTTTTCAATTTCCTTATCAGTCATATTTGAAAATTCTTCCTTCGAATCCGGGCGGTCGCTCTTCCTGTTTTTGCGAATGGTCTCCAGCTCTTTGGTCATCTGGTTGTAAACGGGCCAAAAGCCTTTTGCTTCTTCAGGAGAAAGATCCAGCCGCTTGGTCAGAAAGCCGATTTTCATCGCTTCAATTTTTTCTTTTCTGTCTTCCCTGAACCTTCCCCGATCCTGTGCTTTCAGTAAACCTGAAAGGAAGATTAACATCAGTATTAAACAGGTCTTTTTCATATTGATAAAATTATAGTTCATTAATAAGCTGGTTGAGGTCGGTTTGGTTGTCAATGAGATAATTTTCAATTTCTGTTTCATTTCCTTTATAGCTATCAGTTTCATCCAGGTTTGCCAGTTCATCCAGCAGCGTTGATTCATCAATGGCAAATGCAATTTCAGCATTTCTCAGGTCAGCGGAATCAAGTGCAACTACTTCAGCTGATTGATGATTCTGCCAGTCAGCAAAATAAAGCGCAATCGAAACGAGTACGAACAGCATCAGGACAACCATTGCAGGCTGGGGTCTTAAAATGCCTTTTAACAGCAATACAAACCAGGGATCTTCTTTGCGTAAGCTGATTTTTTCCTGTATTTCAGCAGGAAGCCTGTCAAAATAACCATCAGGAACAGTAAACGGATTGTTTTTCTCCATGCTGTGAAGCACAGGTGCAGATAGCTTTAACTGTTCCTGCTCTTCCTTATTAATGTCCTCCGGCTGGTATTCGTTATTCATGATGAGTGATTTTTTAAAAATCCTTTTTATGATGTTGCGGTATTGTAATGGTTTAACTTCCGGTAAGGTATTTCTCCACTTTTTTCACTGCATGATGATACGATGCTTTCAGGGCTCCTTCCGTAACACCAAGCACTTTCGACATATCCTCATACTTCATATTGTCATAATACCTCAGGTTAAAAACCAACCGCTGTTTTGGAGGTAAGGTAAGCAATGCTTTCTGGAGCTTCAGTTCCAGCGCATTGGCATTGAAATGACTGTCGCCTGAAAGGCTGTCCGACATTTCATGCTCCACCTCTGACCAGGGGATGGTGAACCTTCTTTTCTTTTGCCTGAGGAACGTCAATGACTCATTGGTTGCAATCCTGTAAAGCCAGGTATAAAGCTGTGAATCTTCCCTGAAATTGTCAAGACCCTTCCACACCTTTATAAAAGTTTCCTGTGTCACATCATGGGCATCATCATGATCAAGGATCATCCTTCTGATGTGGTAATAAATCCGTTGTTGATATTTCCTGATAAGGAGGTTGAACGCATAATGCCTGGAGCTTTCTGTTCTGAATTGCTCAAGGATCTCCTTATCCGTCATTTCTGTCATACAGGGAATATTTATGAAGCCAAACCCTGGTGTGGTAAAAAAGAAGAGCCTGTCAGTAACCTGGTCAGGAAACCTGCACCACGTCAGCCAATTCCTGCTTTCGCGCCATCACCCGTTCTGCTGCTGCAGCAATATTAGCTGATGTGAGACCGTATTTTTCCATCAGTTGATCCGGTGTTCCGCTTTCTCCGAAGGTATCGTTCACAGCCACCATTTCGACAGGGGTTGGAAAATGTTTTGCCAGTAATCCTGAAATGCATTCACCTAAACCGCCATAAGCCTGATGTTCTTCTGCCGTTACCACGCACCTGGTTTTTCTGGCAGACGTTATGACTGCCTCCGCATCAAGCGGTTTAATCGTGTGTATATTAATTATTTCGGCACGTATCCCTTTTTCTGCAAGCATCATTCCTGCTTCCACTGCTTTCCACACCAGGTGGCCGGTTGCAAAGATGCTTACGTCCGGTCCTTCATCCATGATCCATGCCTTTCCAATTTCAAACGGCTGATCGGCCGGCGTGAAAACCGGTACTGCCGGCCGTCCGAATCGCAAATAAACCGGCCCATTGTGATTTGCAATGGCCAGCGTTGCAGCTTTGGTCTGATTGTAATCACAGGGATTGATCACTACCATGCCTGGAAGCATGCGCATCAAACCAATGTCTTCCAGGATCTGGTGGGTAGCGCCGTCCTCACCCAAAGTAAGCCCTGCATGGGAAGCACATATCTTAACATTTTTACCCGAGTAGGCAATGGATTGCCTGATCTGATCATACACCCTGCCCGTGGAGAAATTGGCAAAAGTCCCTGTGAAAGGGATCTTTCCTCCTATGGTAAGACCGGCTGCTATCCCCATCATATTGGCTTCTGCAATTCCGACCTGGAAAAAACGATCGGGAAATTCCCTGGCAAATGCATCCATCTTTAATGACCCGGTTAGGTCTGCACACAAAGCAACTACCTGTGGATTGACCCTGCCAAGCTCCAGCAGGCCTGCTCCAAAACCACTGCGTGTGTCCTTTTTTTCGGTATAGGTATATTTTTTCATAGGATATAGAGATTCATTATCAATTTCAATTGGCCTGTACAGTTATGGAGCTTCCTGAAGTAATCATAAACTCCTTTTCAATGGTATAAATGGATTCCCTTGAACCCTTCGGTCTGAAATAGAATTTATAGCGGCCAGGCATCAGCACTACCGATTCCTTGCTCAGGTTTCTGTCGAGGTTGTAAACCCATTTCAATTCATTTTTTTCAACCAGGTAAATGCTTCCGTATCCCGGACTGTTCGACATTAAAGTCACTATCCCCGGTTTGGGAATCTGTACGGTGGTTGTTTTACTTTGCGTGATCTCCACATGTTCAATGTACATCCTTGGAAGGCACAACACTTCCAGGTCATACAATCCAACCAGGAATTTTTCAGCGCTGTTAAATTCCTGCACATGCAGTGTTTTATTCTCCCCGTGCTTTCGCACAATACAGCTGAGCCGCTTGTTTTCCTGGATGCCGTCAAATTTAAGAAACAGGTCGCCCTGGGGTGCATCTATGCCGATGATGGTATGTTTACCCGGAGTGAGTACAACACTGTCCTTAACTACCGGCGGAATGGTATGCACTACAACCCGGTAAGTGGTTAGCGGATCAAGCTTCAGTGTATCCGGTAAACCCCTGGAGTTCATGGTATGAATATAATCATATCGTACCACTCCTGAATAGCGGTCATAAAAAGTCATGTTTACATTGGTCTCCGTTGGTTTCTGATACACATCAAGCAGGTTGACCTGGGCTGTGGTATTATTGAGCGCCTGCGAGATTACAACATTCAGAATTGTTTTAAAGGAGGATTCATTGGCTGCATCAAAATAACTTCCGATACAATCGAATGATTTCAGAAAATCTTTATTTACGCCAAGTCCGATCACGAATGGCTTGAGGCTTATTCCCTTTTTTTGCAATGCAAGACTAACTGCACAGGGATCACCGCCGCATTCTTCAATACCATCAGTAATGAGGATAATGATATTCCTCGCCGGTGTTTCCGGAAAATCACTTTCACATTCCTGCAAACACCTGGCAATCGGAGTTGTACCACGGGCCTGAATTTCTTCCAGCTTTTTCCTGATCTGAAATCCATTGAGCCGGGCAAATGGAACTTCCAGCCGTGTATCATCACAGTCCTGAGGAGGAAAATTTTTGGTATGGCCGTAAACACGAAGGGCGATTTCCAGGTTGTCAATCCGCTGCAGGCTGTCAACCAGCTCACCCAACAGCCTTTTGGCAATTTCGAACTTGGTATCGCTTTGCCATTTGCCAATCATGCTTTGAGAGGCATCGAACAGGAAGAGTATCCTGGTAAGCTGCCTGCTCTCATTTTTAGGCTGTGCCTGCAGCCCGCCTGAACTCCGGAAAAACAGGAGTATAAAAAGTATGACTATGCCGGCTGTTGAAGGGAATCCTGATCTTTTCAAAGTTGTTTATTAATAATCACCCAACGTTTCTTCAAGCTGTGAAAGTGCATTTTCCTTTTGCTCATCATTAGGCGCTATGCCATGCCATTTATGGGAATGCATCATAAAGTCGACGCCATTGCCCATTTCGGTTTTCATTAGAATCACCACAGGTTGCGATTTACCCGTATGTGATTGGGCAATTTTCAGGGTGCTTATCACTTCGTCCATCTTATTGCCATCCATTTCAAGCACTTTCCAGCCAAACGACTCCCATTTGGGACGAAGATCGCCTGTGGGCAGCACATCCTTCGTAGCGCCGTCAATTTGCTGTCCATTCACATCCACAGTGGAGATGATGTTATCAATTTTATGAGCAGTGGCAAATTGCACAGCTTCCCAGATCTGTCCTTCCTGCAACTCACCGTCGCCGTGCAAAGTGTAGACAAGGTGCTTGTCGTTATTTAACTTTTTAGCCAGTGCAGCTCCCAAAGCCACCGACAAGCCCTGCCCCAGCGAACCGGATGCCACCCGCACACCCGGTAAATGCTCGTGGGTGGCAGGATGTCCCTGCAGCCTGCTGTTGATTTTGCGGAATGTGGAAAGTTCCTTCACGTCAAAGTACCCGCTTCGTGCCAGCACGCTGTACCAAACGGGGGAAATATGTCCGTTGGAAAGAAAAAACAGGTCCTCATTTTTTCCATCCATCGAAAATTGCGGCTGATGTTTCATAATCTCAAAATACAAAGCCACCATAAATTCAGTACATCCGAGCGATCCGCCCGGATGGCCTGACTGGACGGCGTGTACCATCCGTACAATGTCGCGTCGTACCTGGGAAGCAATCCTTTTTAATTCCTGATTAGCGGGCATGGGTTATTACATTTTAAGGGACTAAAATTAGAAAGCCCCTTTAAGATTTGCTATTTTTCAGCTTTTATACTTTTCAGATTTTATAAACATCCCCGCAAGCTTTTGAGCGCATGGATTTCAGTGCAGGAAATGACTCATGCAAATATCATTTATCTTTGGGATCGTTAATAAATATAATATTCCGAATGGATATTTTTCCGGCTGTAAATCCGGTTTTAAGTGAATTTGAAAAAATAAAAAAGCTTGCTGAAGCTGAATGCCTGGGTGAACCCGGTCGTTTGCTGCTGAGGGACTCCTCCTGCATCACTGATTTCGACCAGGTTGAATACAGGCTTAAGCAGGCCAGGGAGTTTAAAAAAATCGTTGATAACGGGGAAACCTTTCCAACAGATGGATTTACCGGTATTACCGAAGAGCTCCTGCTGCTGGCTGTACGGAACAGCGTGCTGCAGGCGGAAGCGCTGCTGAACCTGCTGGAATTCTCTACAGGAGTGAAAGCGGTTTTTAACTTTTTTGAACGAAAAGAAGATCTGTACCCGCTTTTCGCAGGCGAAGCCGGAAAGATCCCTTTTGAAAATAAGGTGATCTCAGCCATTGAAGAAATCCTGGATGGAACAGGTACGGTTAAAACAAATGCCTCTGCTGATCTGGCCAGGATCAGGCGGGCGCTTTCCAAAAAAAGAGCGGAGGCCGAACGGCTTTACCAGCAGATCATTGCAAAATATAAAAAAAATGGCTGGATTGCCGATGCAGATGAAAGCATGCGGAACGGACGGCGCGTCATCACCATTTTTGCAGGACAGAAAAGAGCCATCCGCGGCATCGTACATGACATCAGCGCAACTGGAAAAACCGTCTTCATCGAACCGGAGGAAACCACAGGCATCAACAATGAACTTTATGAGCTGGAACAGGAAGAAAAAAGAGAAATCTATAAGATCCTGAAAATACTCACCGACACCTTGCGGCCTTATGGTAATCTGCTGGCCAGGCATGCAGCATTTATGGCTTTGTGCGATTTTTCAAGGGCGCGTGCGCTGTTTGCCATCAGCACAGGTTCCAATATGCCATTGCTTTCAAAAGAGCCTCTCATCGATTTAAAAAATGCACGCCATCCCCTGTTGTATCTGTTTAACAAAGCACTTCAAAAATCAACCATACCATTCTCCCTCAGGCTCGACAGGAACAGGATCCTTGTCATTAGCGGTCCGAATGCAGGAGGTAAAACAGTTTGCATGAAAACGATCGGCCTGGCACAGCTTATGCTCCAAAGCGGATTCCTGATCCCGGCCGATGAAACCAGCACCATGAGTATTTTTGAAAAGCTGATGGTTGACCTGGGCGACAGCCAGTCGATTGAGTACGAACTGAGCACTTACAGTTCGCGCCTTGCGCTCATGAAGACTTTTATTGAGGAAGGAAATAACAGATCGCTGTTCCTGATTGATGAATTCGGGACGGGTACTGATCCAAACCTTGGCGGTGCACTTGCAGAAGCGGTGTTGGAAGAGCTTCACAAAAAAAGTCCGTTTGGCATCATTACCACACACTATTTGAATCTGAAATTGCTTGCCGAACGCACACCCGGCATCATCAATGGTTCCATGGCATTCGATCCGCGCGAGCTCAGACCTTTATACAGACTGATCATAGGAAAGCCTGGAAGCTCTTATACGTTTGTGGTTGCCGAACGAAGCGGCCTGCCCGGCAAACTGATTGAATCGGCTTCACAAAAAATCGATAAGAAAAGCTTTGAGCTTGAAAAACTGCTCACCCGGATGGAAAATGACAAAAACAACCTGCAGAACAAGCTGAAGGACGCAACAGCCAATGAAAAAAAGCTGAGCGAGCTGATCCGGAAGTATGCTTCTATTCAGTCGGAAACAGAGAAAATCAAAAACCAGTTCCAGGAAAAACTCAAAGACAGGGAAGCCAAACTGATTGAGGACATGAACCGCCAGTTCAAAAGTTTTATGAAAGAATGGAAATCTACCAAAAACAAAAAACAACTGGTTGAACGTTTCAGCCGTCAGCTTGAAATAAAATACAGTAGGCTTGTGCCTGAAAAGCAAAAAAAAGATTCAGCAAAAAAACCTGCCATTGATCCTGCGCTGTTTAAACCGGGACTCCGGGTGAAGCTCAATGGTGGCCGTACCACGGGAATTATTGAAAGTATTGATGGCAATAAGGCACGTGTGCTATTCGGCGACTTTTATACCTTATGCAAGCTGAATGACCTGGAAATAGCCTGATGTGTGATATGTGATAAGTAACGAGCGATATATCAGGGTCACTAAGCAGGGACATCACATGTGATGTCCACACGTTAACTAATGATGACTAATTAGCCCTTAGCCGGGTGAAGTTATATCGGCGCTGCTAGAAAGGGACATCACACGTGATGTCCACACGTTAACTAATGATGATTGCTAACTAATTAACCCATAGCCGGGTGTTTATATCGGCGCTGCAAAGTGAATGAACAATCCGTTTTCGCCCATTTTATTAACCGAGTATTCGGTTCGGATAATGATGTTGTAATAGGTAACAAAGTCAAGTCCGAGTCCGTATCCGAGCAGCCATGAATTGGCCAGCGGGTTATGCAGGGCATAATCCCTGTCGCGCACATAGCCGGCATCCACATAACCGTTCAGGTGAATTGAAAAAGGAATGATGCTGAACTTTTCAGAAGGGATGTAATCGGCCCTGAAAACTTTTTGTGGCAGGATGCTGAATTTGATGTTGGATTTCATGAGCACAAAATTCTGTCCGTTGATCACATAGTACTCATACCCCCTTACAAAATCGGCATTGTATCCAAGCGCACGGGTATTATAGAACGACAGGTAATTCAGTCCTGTCACTTTTCCTTTTATTCCTGCAGCAAAATGCCATCTTCGTGAAAGCTCAAAGTATTTCCTGTAATTGGAGCTGATGTAAATATTATCAGGTTCATTCTTGATCACGCCCAGGCCCTGTTTCACCACTTCAACATCAAAATAATAACCCTTTAACGGATACTCCACAAAATCCCTGTAATCTCTTTTATACTGCGCACCCAGGTTGATAAACTGCTGCTTGCGCTCTCCGGGATGAAAAAAATTTTCATTGAGCGCTACAATCGTATCGGCAACCGTATTTGATCTGAATTCAGTGAAAACACTTGTTGTTGTGTGAATGACAGCGCGGTGGTTGAAGCGGATCCCGCCAAGGAAATCATGCTTGATGTATGAGTCGAGATCACGATAATAAAGGATCTGGTTGCCCACAAGGGTATACGGCACTTCATGATTTCTGGACATGCCGGTATACAGCGTAATTCCGTTGGTCTGGTTTTGATTCAGGTATGGAATGTTATAATAAATGGAAAAGCTTTCGGTATAACCAAACCGCAGGCTGATGCGAAGCGACTCATTTCTTCCCCTGAAATTTTCCCATTTGATAAGCACACCATAAATGGTCCTGGCGATGGACCTTGTTTTCCACCATTCATTAAAATTCCTGTCGACGACTTCGAAAATGGGAATCGGAAAAATGTACCACCTTTCAGTCATTAAAATGATAATATCAACCCGGTCAGGACCATCAAACAACACTTCAATGTCAACAAAATTAAAAAGCTGGGTATTCATCAGGTTTTCTTTGCTCCGGTTGATCATACCGGTAAGAAGGTCCAGCGTTAACGTATCACCCTTCATGAAAATCAATTCCCTGTTGATGATCCTTGGATGCGTCACCTTATTACCCACCAGCCTGACGTTGCTGATAACCACTTTGTGACGCAGGCTGTCTTCGTCAGACTCATCTAAAGAAAATGCGTTTACAGAAAGCCCGTGGAGCGAAAGAAACAGAAAAAACAGGAGTTTTAAAGTCGATAGTCTTCCATCAATCATGATGAACTCAGATGTTCAGGTAGTTCATAAATGAATCATACCTGTTTTGCAGGTCTTCCTGCTGCTCGCTGTGATGGAATGAAGCTTTGACTGAATAATTGTATCTGTAAAAAGCAGCCAGTATACGGCTGAGGTCAAGCTTGTTGATTTTTAAAGTCAGCTCCAGTTTGGCCTGGTCATTTGAAACATTTACGTTGGCGCTGAGTATCCTTGCATCGTTTGATTCAACAATTTGTGAAACTTCTGCAAGCGAAAAGTCCTTAGCGCTGAATTCCAGAATAATGATTCCTCCTGGTGTCTTAACCGATTTAAGTTCGGCAAATGCTTCCACCAGGTCAAACATGGTGATCACACCAACATATTGCTGTGCATCATTCAACACCGGTATGATGGAAAATTTATTGTTGGTTGCAAATTTCACAGCATCATACATATGCTGGTTTTCATTGATATAGGGTCTGATAAAAGATAACGTATAGTGGCTCAGCGGAAGATTCGGGTCGGTAAATCCAAGCACATCCACATCGCTGATCAGACCAATAAAATTCAGCTTATTGACAACAGGAAGCTGTCTGACCCTGAATTCTTCCATCCACCTGATGGCCCTCCTTCCTGAATCGGATGGCTTCAGTGGCGGAATGGTGTCTTTTATGAGATCTTTTGCAAGCATTTTATTTCCGGTAAGTCAACTTATTGCAGTATTTCTGGAAAACCCTGAACTAAGTCTGCAATGTTTTTTTCCGAGTAAACGGCAAACATACTATTTTTGTTTTGATAATAAACCCAAAGATACTTACAGTTGACCCGCCTCAGTGTTAATATTAACAAAATCGCCACGCTGCGCAATGCAAGGGGTGGCAACCTTCCTGACCTGATCCGGTCAGCTGTTCATTGTGAACAATTTGGTGCCGACGGCATTACTGTTCATCCCCGTCCCGACCAGCGGCATATACGATATGATGATGTGTACAGATTGAAGGAAGTTGTCAAGACAGAATTCAATGTGGAAGGTTATCCTTCGGAAGATTTTCTTAAGCTGGTTGAGGAAGTATTGCCTCATCAGGTAACACTTGTTCCTGATGCACCTGATGCTATCACCTCGAATGCCGGCTGGAATACTATCAAACATAAAGATTTACTTCATGCAGTTGTAAACCGCCTCCACGGTTCGGGCATCAGGGTTTCCATTTTTATTGAAGCGGATGAGCAAATGATAGAAGCAGCACCTGCAACAGGAACCGACAGGGTTGAACTTTATACCGAATCCTACGCAAAAAACTACCCTGTCGATCCTTTCAAAGCAATCAGCAGCTTCATCAAAGCTGCAATGAAAGCGCATGCGCTGAACCTGGGCATCAATGCAGGTCATGACCTGAACCTGCAGAACCTGGCTTACTTTAATAAAAACATTCCGGGTCTGCTTGAAGTTTCCATCGGGCATGCATTAATCAGCGACGCTTTGTATTTTGGGCTGGAGAATACCATCCAGCTGTATAAAAGGCAGTTATTGGCGAACTAAAACTCCTCTCTTAACGGATTAAGTCAGCAGAAAATGCAGGGTTCACGACTCATCAGGCTTTTCCCGATATTAAACCCAAAACCTTACTTTCGCAGCGGTAATTTTTATTTCAATGGGTAAAAAGAAAATCTTACTGATGGGCGCAGGCCGTTCAGCATCGTCACTGATCAGGTACCTGCTGGAAAGAGCCGGTAAAGACAAATGGGAAATTACGGTCGGAGATTTTTCATTTGAGCTGGCACAGGAAAAAACCAAAGGTGACCAATCGGCGCGTCCTATTTCATTTGATATCAACAACGAAAAACAACGAAGGGATGAAATTGGCCGGGCCGACCTTGTAATCTCCCTCCTGCCGCCTGCTTTACATATCGTTGCAGCGAAGGAATGCCTGCTGCAGAAAAAAAACATGGTCACAGCTTCATATATAACAGATGAAATAAGGAGTCTTGATAAAGAAGCTAAAAAAAGCGGTGTGCTGATCATGAATGAATGCGGCCTGGATCCAGGCATTGATCACATGTCGGCCATGCAGATCATTCACCGTTTGCAGGCCGAAGGCGCGGACATCACCAGCTTTAAATCCTATACGGGCGGACTGATTGCCCCCGAAAGCAACGACAACCCATGGAGCTATAAATTTACCTGGAACCCGCGAAATGTAGTACTTGCAGGACAGGGTACCGCACGTTATATTGAGAATAACCGGTATAAATACATTCCTTACAGCAGTCTTTTTGATCAGTCTGAAACAATTGATGCAGGTACATGGGGCCTGTTTGAAGGTTACGCCAACCGCGACTCGCTAGCATACCGACATCATTACCAGATTGAAAATATTCCAACCCTGTTAAGGGGAACCCTGCGAAACGACGGCTTTTGCAAAGCCTGGAATGTTTTTGTAAAGCTGGGAATAACAGATGATTCATTTGTGATGGAAGGATCTTCCGGCATGACTTACGAAGATTTTATCCGGTCATTCCTGCCTGCTGCACTCGATCCGCTCCCGCTACCTGTTGCCCTGGCACGATTTACCGGTGTTGATGAAAAAGGCGCAGTAATAGATAAGATCAGCTGGACAGGTATCCTGGATCCTGAACCAATAGGTCTCCCCGATTCAAGTCCTGCAAAAATCCTGCAGCACAAGCTGGAACAAAAATGGGCTTTGAAGCAGGGCGACAAAGATCTGATCATTATGATTCACCGTTTTAATTACCGGCTGAAGAAAAAAGTATACAACCTGCAATCCCTGCTTGTTGTAAAAGGTGAAGATTCAGTTTACACGGCCATGGCCCGGACTGTTGGATTACCGCTTGGAATAACAGCAGGCTTAATGCTCCATGGGACATTGAAACTGACAGGCGTACATTTACCGGTTATGAAAGAAATTTATGACCCTGTTTTGCGTGAGCTTGAATCGTTTGGAATCAGTTTCAGGGAAGAAATACTGTGATAATTTTGAACGCCCCGCTTATCCGGCAGCGCTTTTTTTATATTTGCATTTTCAGGACATGCAAAAAAGATTAATCCGTTCAGGCTCCATATCAGGTCTTCTCTGTGTAACACTCGGCGCATTTGGTGCCCATTACCTGAAGTCAAAATTAGAACCCGCTCAGCTCGACATTTTTGAAACTGCCGTCAGGTATCAGTTTTACCATACGCTTGCCATCCTGCTGGTGGCATTGCTGGCCGGCAAATACAATGATTCTAAAATGCGTATCAGCGGCAATTTTTTTATTGCAGGCATTGTGCTCTTCAGCGGTTCACTCTATGCCATGACAGCATGTTACCTGTTTTCAGACGGACCACCTGCATGGATCGGCCCGGTTACACCATTGGGAGGACTGTGCCTGATTGCCGGCTGGCTCACCATGTTCCTTTTTACCTATCAGCAAAAATCAAATTAAGATGAATTCAAACTACGAACAATACAGGGAGCACATGCAGCAGCTTGCTGACATCAACTATGCATCAGCATTACTGCAATGGGACCAGGAAGTTTACATGCCGGTAAACAGCGCTGCTGCAAGGGCCCGGCAGATTTCAACCCTTTCCGGTCTGGCACATGAAAAATCCACCACTGAAAAGCTTGGCAGTTTGCTGACGACCCTGGAAAAAGATCATTCGCTGAATGCAAAAGAGCAGGCCAACATCCGTGAAACGATGCGGGTATATAAAGATCAGAAAAAATACACCACAGCTTTTGTAGTGGAAATGAGTAAAACAGTTTCTCAATGTTTTGACGCCTGGCAGGAAGCCAGAAAAAAGAGCGACTTTTCAATCTACCGGCCACGGCTTGAAAAGCTGCTTGAATTGAAAAGGAAAGAATGTGAGCTGTTAGGTTACAACGATCATCCATACAATGCCCTGCTCAACCAGTTTGAGCCGGGAGCAACGGTAGCAACGCTCGATGCTTTATTTAATGAGGTCAGCAACAAGCTCGTACCATTCATTGATGAAATTACATCGGCAAAAAAACCTGATTCCGGTTTCCTATTCCGGCACTACAGCCGTGAAAAACAATGGCCATACGGGCTGGAGCTGCTTAAGCTGATGCATTTCGATTTCGATGCAGGCCGCCAGGACATTTCGGCACATCCTTTCACCACCTCGTTCAGCGCAACAGACGTAAGAGTAACGACCCGCATAAACGAAAATGACATCAGGGAGATGATCTGGGGTTGCATCCATGAAGGCGGGCATGCTTTGTATGAACAGGGGCTTCCGGATGAAGAATACGGATTGCCGTCGGGAGAAGCGGTTTCGTTAGGCATTCATGAATCACAATCACGGCTGTGGGAAAACAATGTGGGCCGCTCGCTTCCTTTCTGGAAATTCAATTATAAGCATTTGCAACATTTGTTTCCCGAAAACCTGGGCAATATTGACGTTGAGTCTTTTTATGCCGGCATAAACGCAGTGGAACCTTCGCTGATCCGAACATCAGCTGATGAATTAACCTATCACCTGCATGTACTGATCAGGTATGAAATTGAAAAGCTGCTGATTTCAGGAAAAGTGCAGGTTAAAGAGCTGCCGGAATTATGGAACAGCCAGTATAAAAAATACCTCCGCATCGATGTGCCCAATGATGCACAGGGCGTTTTGCAGGATGTGCACTGGTCGCATGGCAGCTTTGGGTACTTCCCCACCTATTCGCTGGGAAGCTTTTATGCAGCACAATTTTTCAGGCAGGCTAAAATAGAAATTGCCGGTCTTGATGAAATGCTTGCATCAGGCGAATATAAGCCCTTGCTGGATTGGCTCAGAACAAACATACATGTTCATGGTAAAACCTACCGCGCGCACGAACTTTGCAAAAAAGTCACCGGTGAAGAGATCAATTTCAGGTACTTCTTCGAATATGCGACTGCTAAATATGGAAGGATCTATCAGGCTGACACTACTAAAATTGTTTCCTGATAAAAGGAAAATAAGGGTTCAGATACATCATGACCAATAAGCTACGGCAGATACAAACCCTTGTAAAAAAGGAAATAGTCTCCGAATGGCGGCAGAAATATGCATTCAGCGGCCTGCTGCTGTATGTTATTGCTACCGTTTACATCTGTTATCTTTCGTTTAAACAGGTTATCGATCCTGCAACCTGGAATGCGCTGCTCTGGATCATTCTCCTGTTTGCTGCAGTGAACGCCGTTGCCAAAGGTTTTTTGCAGGAGAGCCGCGGCTTGCAGCTTTACCAGTATGTTTTGCTGGATCCGCTGGTGGTGATTGTTTCCAGGATCATTTATCATGCTGGACTGCTGTTCGTACTGGCCGTCATCGCTTTCCTGTTTTATGCACTATTTATCGGCAACCTGGTGCAGGATCTCCCGATGTACTTAACCGGAATGATACTGGGTGTGACCGGACTCTCCTCGCTGCTCACACTCATCTCCGCCATTGCATCAAGAGCGGGTGGAAATGCCGCCATGGTTTCGATTCTTGGTTTCCCTGTACTGATTCCATTGCTGATCACCGTGATCAAATTCACTAAAAATGCAGTAGATGGAATTGATTGGTCGGTAAACCTGCAGTACCTGTTTGTACTTTTTGCCTTAAATATCATTATGGTGATTTTAGCCTGTCTTTTATTTCCTTATCTTTGGCGTGAATAAATGGTGGTGTTCCTTTTATAATTATTTGTCATCCAGGCAATTATAATTAAATCCGTTGAGGAAAACCCATACTTGACCTACGTGAAAAACTGGTTGAAATTTCTTGGTGTTTTGCTGGTGCTGTACAGCATTGCAGGCGGCCTGCTTTTACAGGTTCCCCGGCTTCCCATCCTGCACGAGACCATCCGCAATCTGTACTTCCATGTAACCATGTGGTTTGCCATGATGGCCGTTTTCATCGCTTCGATGTATGGAAGCATCAGGTTTCTGGGTTCATCGGATATGAAGCATGATATACTTGCGGTAGAATCGGCAAGGGTAGGAATGATATTCGGAATACTCGGCCTGCTTACCGGAATGGTCTGGGCAAATTATACCTGGGGCGCTCCCTGGGTTAACGATGCCAAGCTGAATGGCGCTGCAGGGACCATGCTTGTTTATGCTGCTTATTTCCTGCTCAGGAATTCCGTAGATGACGAACAGAAAAAAGCAAGGATCAGCGCGGTATACAATATCTTTGCACTGGTAATGATGTTTGTGTTCATCATGGTCCTTCCCAGGATGGTGGATTCATTGCATCCCGGTAACGGCGGAAATCCGGGGTTTGGAACATACGACCTGGACAAAGTCATGCGGCTGGTATTCTATCCCGCTGTTGTAGGATGGATAATTATTGCAGGCTGGATTATCAACATCAGGATACGCATGCAAAAGGTAAAAGAACTTGTTTTCGGATGATTTTGGTCATCAATCTGACAATATGAAAAACAAAAAGACGCTTATTTCATTTCTATTAATGCTGTTATGTCCGGCATTACTGACCCAGGCACAGGATGTTGAGATGGCTGATGCCATGAGGGATAACGGTAAGATATACGTAGTGGTAGCAGTGATGCTCATCATCTTTGCAGGCCTTGCGCTTTACCTGTTTCTTATCGACAGGAAAGTAAGCAGGCTGGAGAAAGAAATAAAGAACAGGACCAAAGGTTTGTAATTTCCAAAAAATGAAAAAGATACATATAATCGGAATTGTCATCATTGCCCTGGCACTGGCAGCCATTGTCAGCACCATCAGCAATTCGAGCACCTATGCCAGCTTCAGAACAGCCGATGAGCATGAAGGCGCTGTTTTCCACGTGGTAGGAAAACTTGACACCACCAAACCGCAGGTTTATGACCCTGCACTGAATGCCAATTTATTCACCTTTTATCTTACCGACAGCGAAGGCAATAATAAAAAGGTGATTTACAACAACACACGCCCGCAGGATTTTGAAAAGGCGGAACAGATTGTCATCGTTGGAAAATCGGCCGGAAATGAATTTCACGCCGCAGACATCCTGATGAAATGCCCCTCCAAGTATAACGGGGCTGAGACTCACAAAAACCAGCTGAATGCCAATTCATGAGTATTAATTACATTGGTGAAAATCTCCTGTTCGGGTATGCTGGCAATTTTTTCATCGTCGTCGCTTTTGTAGCCGCGCTGTTATCGGCAGTCGCTTATTACTTCACATTTAAAAATCCGGAAGAACAGCGAAGCTGGAAGGCGCTGGCCAGGACTGCGTTTTTCATTCACGGTTTTTCCATTGCAGGCATTTTTGCAGTGCTCTATTACCTGATTTACAACCACCGGTTTGAATATCATTACGTATGGGAACACTCATCCACCATTCTTCCTGTAAAGTACATCTTCGCCTGTTTCTGGGAAGGACAGGAAGGCAGCTTTCTGTTATGGGCTTTCTGGCATATGATGCTGTCGTTAATCATTATCAGGAAAGGCGGTGAGTGGGAAGCTCCTGTTATGTCTGTCATTTCCATGGTCCAGGTGTTCCTTGCATCCATGTTGCTTGGCGTATACATTTTCGGAATTAAAATAGGCAGCAATCCATTTGTGCTTTTGCGTGAACATCCCGACATGGCCAATTTTCCTTTTACGAAAATGCCCGATTACCTGCAGCGGCTGCAGGATGGCAGGGGCCTTAATCCATTATTGCAAAACTACTGGATGGTCATTCACCCGCCAACGCTTTTCCTTGGATTTGCTTCAACGGTTGTTCCGTTTGCTTATGCCATGGCAGGGTTGCTTACCGGTAAAGTAAAAGACTGGATTAAGCCGGCATTACCCTTTACTTTCTTTGGGGTGATGATCCTCGGCACAGGCATCCTGATGGGTGCCGCCTGGGCTTATGAAGCGCTCAGCTTCGGCGGATTCTGGGCCTGGGACCCTGTTGAAAATGCCTCGCTCGTACCATGGCTTACCCTTGTTGGCGCGGCGCATGTTATGCTGATCAACAAAAAAAACGGTCAGGCATTGCGAAGCTGTTTTATCCTGGTGATTGTTTCTTTCATCCTTATCCTATACTCCACTTTCCTTACCCGCAGCGGCATCCTTGGCGATTCGTCGGTGCATGCTTTTACCGACCTGGGCATGTCAGGACAGCTTTTGCTGTATATGGGATTCTTTGCCATGCTGGCCGTAGTGCTTTTTATCATCAACAGGAAAAAAATCTCATCCCCGTCTGAAGATGACAGCCTTACCTCCCGGGAGTTCTGGATGTTCATAGGCATGATGGTGCTGGTGATATCCAGCATACAGATCACCTTTTCCACTTCCATTCCGGTGATCAACAAGATCTTCGGTACCACCATGGCCCCACCCGCCAAGCCGGTTGACCACTACAATTCATGGCAGATCCCGATCGGCGCCATGGTCTGCATGCTGATCGCCATCGGCCAGTATTTCAAATTCAGGAATACGGAAACAAAATACTTCTTCAGGAAAATCGCTTTTTCGTTTATTGCATCCGTTATCGTATCCGCAGGACTTTATTTTTATTTTGATTTTGCCAGGTACCAGTACGACATCCTGCTCTTTGCGTCCATCTTCGGCATCATTGCCAATGCCGACTACCTGGTTCGTATCCTGAAGGGGAACTTCAGGCACAGCGGGGCGTCGGTGGCTCATATGGGCATCTGCATGATCCTGCTCGGCGCACTGATCTCCAACTCAAAAAGTGAAGTGATCTCCCAAAACAGGCTCAGCATCAATCTCGGAAAAGACTTTCCCAACAATGAAAACATCATGCTGGTAAAAGGTGACACCCTGGGCATGGGTGAATTTTATGTGACCTACAAGGGAAAAGAAAAAAAAGGTGTCAATGTTTTTTATGAAATAGAATATTTCAAAGCTGATCCCAAAACAGGAGCGCTGGTAAAAGCTTTTTCGCTCAAACCGGTGGTTCAGATGAATGAGCGCATGGGTAATGTATCAGAGCCGGATACCAGGCGTTTTCCTGACAGGGACCTGTATACGCACATTACCTATGCCGACCTGGAAGAGATGAAGGAGGAAAACAAGGACAACAATGATTATACAGAACCAAAAGTAAGGACCATTGCCGTTGGCGATACTTTTACCACTGCCAATACGCTGGTGGTTTTAACTTCATTAAATAAAGACCTTGACAAAAAATCACTGGTGCTTGAAGATAATGATCTTGCCGTTGGTGCGCGCTTAAGCGTGATTGACGTGAATAAAAAAACACATGATGCAGAGCCTGTATTTGTGATCAGGGAAAACCAGGTGTTCACCAAAGAAGCTGAATTGCCGGAGCTGGGCATTCGTTTTTCATTTCAAAAAATAAATCCGCAGGACGGAAAAATTGACATTGCTTTTTCTGAAAAAAAATCAAACCTCAGGGAGTTTGTTATTATGAAAGCGATCGTTTTCCCGCAAATCAACATCCTCTGGACCGGCTGCATCCTGATGATCATCGGAACAGTTACAGCCATTATCAAAAGAATAAGGGAAGGAAAGAAAGCATGACCGTATTGAATCCTGCGCAATAAACATTCCCCCGGCATGAGAATCGGATTAACAGGTACAGGACAGGTAGCGGATGCGCTGAGCAAAGCATTTTTACATGCAGGTCATGAAATTGCATGGATTTCAGGAAGAAACCACGCGACTGGAAAATCGCTTGCAAAAAAAGTAAAAGGAATTTTTTATGCCGATTTGCATCAGGCTGTCAGGCAACCTGCTGATGTAATCATGATCGCAGTTAAGGATGAAGCCATCATGGAAGTGGCGGCCCGGTTTAAATCCGGTAACACGCTTGTGGTACACACTTCGGGAAGCATAGATCTTAACACATTAAAAAAATACCATAAAAATGCCGGTGTTCTGTATCCCCTGCAGACCTTCTCCAAAAAAAGCAAAATTGATTTCAGCACCCTGCCATTTTGTGTGGAAGCGGCCTCTGAAAAGGGTCTTCAGCTTTTATTGAAGCTTGCTTCATCCGTGAGCAATGCCGTATACGTAATGGACAGTGACAGGAGGCTCCAGTTGCACCTGGCTGCTGTGTTTGCAAATAATTTCACCAACCATTTATTCGTCATTGCTGATGCACTCCTGCAGGAAAAAGCCCTTTCGTTTGATCTGCTTCGACCCATTATCCTGACGGCCTCAAAAAATATCCAGCAGGCAACTCCCGTCGAAGCACAAACAGGTCCTGCAAAAAGGAAGGACCAGGTAACGATTAAGAGGCATCTGAAACTCCTGAGCAAACACAAAGAATGGCAGCGGCTCTACACCCTGATCTCAAAGGACATTGGATTGCATTCAATAAAAAAGCCGTCCCTGTGAGGACGGCTTTATCAAAAAGGTTTTTAAGGAAAGTTCGCTGATGTTGTGACTGGTTCACCCGTTTAAAAACACGTATAAATCCAGCATTTCACCCCTAAATCCCCTAAAGGGGACCTTTTCCGTTTCACGAATAATGCAGATCGACAAAATATTGAGTCTCACAAAAAAAGCCGTCCTTCCCTTAGCATAACAGCGCTTTACATGTAGTAAAAAAGCCATCCTTCTAAGGGAAGGACGGCTTTATCAAAAAGGTTTTTAAGGAAAGTTTGCTGATGTTTGTGACTGGTTCACCCGTTTAAAAACACGTATAAATCCAGCTTTCTGTATCGGGAGAGTAAAGGAATAGATTTTTTATCTGAAAAGCAAGCAATAGAAAAAAATATACCTAACTAACTGTTACTGACCAGCATGATTTTCGTTTAGTCAAACAGTGTAAGGCCAACAGGCACTTTTCTGAACCGGTCGAACCATTCCTCCGCCTGCGAAGCATACTTTTTCCCTGAAGCCTTTGCCTGGATCCACGAATGAAACATGATGATTTCCGGAGATTTAGGCTGCCATACATACTGGGGAATATTGCTCTCAAGCAGGCTGAAGTTGCTCTTTTCTTTCTTCAGAACATGATGGAAATCAAAGCTCTCATTGGCAAGCTTACCGAGGATCTTTGCAATCAGCAGGTCTCTGTCAGATACAACAGTGTTTTTGGAAGCGCGTTCGAGGTATTTCCTGTAGTTTTCAATCTGGGATTCGGCCGCATCAAGCTTTTCCGCTTCAATAAGGTTCAGTATGATCATCAGCCTGATTCCTGAGTTCCACGACACCAGCTCCTTTTCCAGGTTACCGGTTTGCTGCAGCAATAATAATGCTTCGTGGGTTTTACCCAATACCGTTTTCAATGCCGCCAGGAAAAAGCTTAGTTTTTCGGACCAGATCAATGAATAATCCCTGATTTTTTCATGACCTCCAGTCAGAAGCTGCTCCGCTTTCTCATAGTCACCCCTGTAAAAGCAGGAGAGAAATGAAATTTCAAGCGCTTCAGCGGCAAGCAGGGCGTAACCTTTGCTGTAAACCTGCGCCCGCAGCACAGCCGATTCAACATGCCGGAATTTAAACCGCCGGAGCTCAATATTGGCCAGGTCGAGGAAAGCCTTTGTCATGCGTTCGTTCCTGTAAACTGAAGGGTTCTCGCTCACAATGGAAATCACACGCTGGCTGGCCTTTTCAGCCGCATCATAATTTTTAAGGGCCTGCTGGTAATATGCTGTAAGCTCATACAAAATATGGCCGATGGCAGCTGATTTCGTATACCGGTACTCATGCTCCATTTCTTCCAGCGCCTGCTCATAAGCAGGAATGGCAGCCGATGCATCGCGGTCAGGCGCCAGCTGAACCAGCCGGTGGTATACTTCACGGGCTTTGAGCAATGAATGCCTGCAACGGTCATAGAACAACAGTTCGGTAGCATGTTCACCGGGATGCCTTTGACCGGTGAGGCGGCCCATAAAGCTAATTTTCCCTGACATCGCCTGAAGCAGCTCATCATATAGCTCATATTTCCTGGCCACCTGCCTGATCCTGTCATATAATTTCAGCACCTCCTGCACAGGCGCCTTTTCTTCCAGGACGTTCACCTGCAGGAGCAGCTTCCTTACTTCTGAAATGGCCATGCTCAGGTCGTCATGTCGGTCCTTTCTGAACAGGTTGATATCAAGCGTTAGCGATTCATACACCTTATCCTTGAAACGCAGCAGCATTTTATTGAATGACTTCATTGTAGCGGGGGAATCATCGCCATAAAGCTTTTTACAGATCTTTTCTTCGGGGTAATTCCTGGTGCTTAAAAGCAGCTCCAGAAAGGCCATTCCTTTTAGCTGGCTGGTTTCTGAACCTTCCTCAAAAAGCTGCAAAAACCTGCGCAGGGAGCGGATTTCCTCTTTGCGTAGGTTGCTGATGAGGTCTTTAATGATTACAAACTGACTCACTTTGCAAAAATAGAAAAAGGGTCATTTGAATGTCCCGGAAAAGGATGCATTGTCCTTCATGTTATCAACAAAGAAACCAACATTTACCCCTGTGTAATGTAAACTGTTAAAACTTTCAAATGATTAAAGTGATCCTGGCTGTATCAAAGCCTGAAAAGGCAACACCCTCACCGCCTGATAACATGGTCCGCTCCTATCATTTTACCGTTATTCAAACCGGTAAAGATGAAGCATCGGTGGTAGTGGTTGACAAAAGCAAAAATACAGACCCGCTATTGAAGTATCAGACCAGGTAAACAATGGAAGACTTTCAACTGCCACCATATGAAAAGAAAAAACAGTTCACCGGTTACATCCGTCAATTTAAGACAAAGTCAGAGCAAGGCCTATTTTAATTACTACTTCACCATTATAGTGCTGGTCGTGATCATGGTTAACCTGGCCATCATGGTTTATTTTCAGCCGGCGTGATCCAATGACGAAATAAGAACTTATTCCGGAAATAACAATTTCTTAAAAAGCATGAAGTAACTTCATTGCTCAATTATTTATTATATTAGCTACCCATTTCAGCACATTCCCCTTATGAGTTTTGAATTACAGGTAAACGCAGATAAAACCATCCTGCTCATCGACGATAATGAAATTGATCTTTTTATCAATGAAAAAGTGATCAATTCAAAAAAAACTGGCGCCAGGGTGATCAAGGAAAATTCGGCCAGCAATGCCATCGAAAAATTCCGCAGCGCCAAGTCGAAAGCCCACATGCCCGACATCATTTTTGTTGACCTGAACATGCCCCTGATGAATGGTTTTGATTTTATGGAAAACTTTGAAAAGCTTCCCGATCACCTGATCAGCGACTGCAAGGTGTATCTCCTCACCTCTTCCACACATGAGCAGGATATTAAGAAAGCCGAATCGTACAGGTACATCGTGCGGTATCTCAACAAGCCGCTTGACCTGCGCGAACTCGTTTAATAGCTTTACGGGCGTAATTTCAAACTTCAGATCCATGTCGCTCTCCTTTGAAGAACTCAGGGAATTCCTCGAAGAGAAAACGGCGCTTTACAATACACTTTCATTTATTGAGGCAGATCCTGTTTCTGTGCCGCACCGGTATACGAAAAAAGAGGATATAGAGATCAGCGGGTTCATTGCGGCAACCATTGCCTGGGGACAACGAAAGACCATTCTGAACAACATGCAGAAGCTGCTTTTGTTGATGGATGATGCGCCGCATGACTTCATCATCAACAGCAGGAAAAAGGACCTGGAAGTATTTTCCCGTTTTGTTCACCGGACCTTCAACGGCACCGACTGCATATACTTCCTCAGGTCGCTGCGGAATATCTATCACAACCACAACGGACTGGAAGGCATTTTCAAAACACATACCCGGCAGCACGATGAGGACCTGGCCTATGCCATTCACCGCATGAAATTGATTTTCTTTGAGCTTCCGCACGACGGCCGTTCGGAAAAGCACATTGCCGATCCGGCCAAAAATTCATCAGCCAAGAGGATCTGCATGTTTTTAAGATGGATGGTACGGAAAGATACATGCGGCGTTGACTTCGGCATCTGGAACCACCTGGGCGCGCATCGTTTATCCTGCCCGTTAGATGTGCACAGCGCACGCGTTGCACGTCACCTTGGTTTGCTCGACAGAAAGCAAAACGACTGGAAGGCCGTATGCGAGCTTACCAGCGGTTTAAAAAAATATGATTCTGCAGATCCGGTGAAGTACGATTACGCGCTGTTTGGGCTGGGGGTGAATGAGAAGTTTTGAGGAAGCTTTAAATTACAACTCTGTTGATTGACCCCTAAATCCCCTGAAGGGGACTTTTTTCGTGTTAGAGAAAAAACTTACTTTTATGATTCAACTTTTTTACCCTCATGTCTACTTAAGGGGACTTTAATTCCGGTTCATGCACAGAGATAATGAAAAAATGTTTTTTGGTGCTACGCAACTGTTTTTGAAAAAGCGAAATTGTTGCGCAATAATATGACACTGGCTGAAAAATCACTTTGGGAAAGGCTTTCAAAAAATCAGTTGAATGGATTCAGATTCAGGAGACAACATCCTATTCATATTTATGTAGCTGATTTCTATTGTCACAGTGGAAAGCTCATCATTGAACTGGATGGTAGTTTTCACAATACTGATTATGCCAAAGAATATGATAAAAAACGCACTCAGTTTTTCAATGAATCAGGAATAACTGAATTGCGTTTTTCTAATGAAGAGGTCATCAATAATCTTGATAACGTTATTATCAAAATTAAAGAAAAGCTGTTAAAGTCCCCTTCAGGGGATTTAGGGGTAAAATAGCATGTTGAGCAATGTAAATTGAATTCTTAATCAGTTCTAAACTTGGAAAAACAAAAAAAGCCCCATATGAAACACAGCCGAAACCAAGCTAAACCCGATTGACAGGAGGCCGGTGGCCGACTAATAAGCGGGACAGGTGTAAAATTGAAACCCATCAGCCTGTTTTCAAAAGAATCAGCTGAAACACCTGCAAACAGCTGCATCCAGGCAGACAAATAACTTTATTTTGCACGCCTCGTATTAAAACCCTATTTTTGGAATGTTAATTAATAAAATCCGTTAAAAAAATCATATGAAATTGAAATCCATTATGTTGGGTACAGCCCTCATGCTGTTTGCCCTGACCTCCTTTGCACAGGAAAACCAGAACCAGGAAGACCCGAAGGATCCTGTTTACAAGCACATGAAAGATGCAAAGGAATATTACAAACAAAAGAAATACAAAGATGCGGCTGCAACCCTGCAGGAAGCCATTAACAACATCAACGACATCATTGGCAAGCTGATCCTTACCGGCATGCCTGACGACATCAATGGCATGAAAGCCGATCCGGGAAATGACCAGACCACCAGCCTGGGAACCCTGATGGGCGCCGGTATGACCGTTGCCCGCATTTACCAGGGGGAACAGGGAACCTTAACCGTTACCATCATGCCTAACTCGCCCCAGGTGGAAGCTGTGAATACCTTTTTGAACAACCCGAATGATTACGGAACGGAAACAGAAGCAGGAAAAAACATTAAGATCGGTGACCATAAAGCGCTTTGCAAATTCAAAAATACGGAAGATGAAAAAGTTGCTTACCTGCAAATGACCCTGGGATCAACGCTGATCAGCTATGCCGGTGACGGTTTTAAAACAGAAGAAGAATTCATCAAGTGCGCTGAAAAAGTGGACTACACCAAGCTTGCAAAAGCGCTGGGAATGAAAGTGGAGAAATCGGAATAACCTAAAGATAGAGCTTCTTTAATCCCTCAACAATATTGAACACAGCCGGACAAATGGCTGTGTTTTTTTTTGTGATGTCAAGCACCTTCCTGAAGACCTTTTCATCGGTATGCGGATAACCCCTGCAGGCCTGCGGGCGATGATCGTAAACCGTACAGCGATTATCCGTATCAAGGAACGGACAGGGCGAAGCCTTTAAAACGTAATCGCCATCTTCATCGGTTCGCAGGAATTTTTCAGTGAACTGTGAAGGTCTGATTTTGAAAAGTTTTGAAAGGACATCAATATCCCTGTCTTTAAAAATCGGGCTCGTGGTTTTGCAGCAATTGGCACAGGTGGTGCAGTCCATCCTGCTGAATTCCTCGTCATGCAGGCGGTTAACCGCTTCGTCAATTCCCTGCGGCATCTTTCTTTTGAGCCTTTCGAAAAACTTATCGTTTTCCTTTTGCTTTTGCCTGTTGGGAGGGAATTGTTTTGAGATCATGGCTTTATCGGATGCAAATTTAACAGTTTTGAAATCGGTAGTGCCATCACATGTGATGGCACTACTGATTTTGCTTGTTAAATTATTCGATTAACCGTAGGTTTGTAGTCTAAGTCAGCAGCAGTTTTCAATGAATAATTTTGTCGTTTCGGCGCGTAAATATCGTCCTACCACATTTGATACCGTGGTGGGCCAGAACTCCATTACCAGCACCCTGAAGAATGCCATCAGGAACAAGCACCTGGCCCAGGCATTTCTTTTTTGCGGCCCACGCGGCGTTGGAAAAACCACCTGCGCAAGGATACTTGCCAAAACCATCAACTGCTCCAACATCACCGACCAGGTGGAAGCCTGCGATCAGTGTGAATCCTGCCGGTCGTTCAATGAATCGCATTCGCTGAATATTTATGAGCTGGATGCCGCTTCCAATAACTCAGTGGATGACATCAGGAACCTGGTTGAGCAGGTCCGTTACGCACCGCATTCCGGCCAGTATAAAATATACATCATCGATGAGGTGCATATGCTGTCGGCCGGTGCTTTCAATGCATTCCTGAAAACGCTTGAAGAACCTCCCCCCTACGCCATTTTTATCCTGGCCACGACGGAGAAGCATAAGATCATTCCTACCATCCTGTCGCGCTGCCAGATTTTTGATTTCAACAGGATACAGATAGAAGACATTGCATCACACCTGGAAACCATTGCAACCAAGGAAAGCGTAAATGCCGAACCGGATGCATTGCATATGATTGCCCAGAAAGCCGACGGCGCGTTGCGTGACGCCCTGTCGATTTTTGACCAGATCGTGAGCTTTGCAGGAAATACAGTAACATACAGGGATGTGATCAACAACCTCAACATCCTGGATTATGATTATTATTTCAAAGTCACCAATGACATTCTCAACGGAAATTATTCATCGGTACTGCTGACTTTCAATGAATTGCTGAATGAAGGTTTTGACGGACATCATTTCATCAACGGCCTTAGCAAGCATTTCAGGGATTTGCTCGTTTGCCAGGATGAAGAGACCTTGCAGCTGCTGGAAGTAAGCAAATCAACACGCGAAAAATATAAAAAGCAGGCGCAACTTTGCCAGCCGGTTTTCCTGGTGAAGCTGCTGGAGGTTACGAACAAATGCGACGTGGAATATAAAGCAGCCAAGAACCAGCGGTTGCATGTAGAGCTGGCGCTGATTAAAATGTGCGGCATGAACGGCACTGGTTCAATAAAAAACAATACGGCTGAAAATGAAACTGTACCGGTTGCTTCAAAAAAAACAGCGGCCCCGGCATACAGCGAACCTGAAAAAAAAAGTCCTGATGTAACACCGGCATCAGCTGTGAAAATGGAATCGCCTGCAGCTCCTGCTGCACCAAAACAGCAGCCTAAAGCCGAACCAGTGGCTGAAAGCATTCCTGTAGCTGCATCACCGTCACCCGTATATAAAACCACTTCAACGCCTGCCTTAAAAACCATTTCCATTTCGGGAAACGTCGCAAAGAACAAGGCAGAGGAAGGCCCTGTTGATCCTTACCAGTCGTTGGGAATCAGTGAATCAAAACCATTTACGGAAGAAGAAATGCTGAAAGCATGGAATGAATATGCTGACATCGTAAAACAGAAAGGAAAAAGCACGCTGTATGTTGCTTTGACCAAACACCTCCCCGTGCTGGCCAACGGAAATATCATCCAGCTTACCATCGACAACGGCATCCAGGAAGATGAAATTAAAAATGAAAAACAGGAATTGATGCTTTTCCTGAAAAAGAAGCTGATCAATAAAGAAGTTACACTGGAAACCATTATCAGGTCATCTGATGAAACAAATGATACGGCCTACACCAATAAGGAAAAATTCAGGAAGATGACGGAAAAAAATCCGGATCTCAATCACCTTAAATCGTTGTTCGATCTTGAAATTGACTATTGATATCACAGCTTGCATTACCCAAAAAACAATAACACAAAACAGAACTATACCTTAAATCTCAAAATCAAAAATGACAGGAAACAAAATTACAGTTGTCGGCGGAAAAATGAACGTACCCGATCAGCCTATAATTCCATTTATTGAAGGCGATGGAACAGGACCGGACATCTGGGCCGCATCGGTCCGTGTGATGGATGCAGCAGTTGAAAAAGCGTATAACGGTAAGAAAAAAATAATCTGGAAAGAAGTGCTTGCAGGTGAAAAAGCATTTAAGAAAACAGGCAACTGGCTTCCAGACGAAACACTGGACGCCTTCAAGGAATACCTTGTTGGTATCAAAGGACCGCTTACTACGCCTGTTGGTGGTGGCATCAGGTCGCTGAACGTTGCACTCCGTCAGATCCTTGATCTGTACGTTTGCCTTCGTCCGGTACGCTGGTTTGAAGGGGTGCCTTCGCCGGTAAAAAATCCTGGCGCTGTGGACATGGTGATCTTCCGTGAGAACACAGAAGACATTTATGCAGGAATCGAATTTGTGGCCGGATCAGCGGAAGCTAAAAAGATGCTGGACTTCCTCGAAAAGGAATTTCCAAAGGAATTCAAGAAGATCCGTTTCGGCACGGAAGATAAATCCAAGGAATATGTTGCTGCCGCAGGCTCCAATGACCCTACAAATGTTCAGGTTGGCTTCGGCATCAAGGCTGTTTCGCATATCGGTTCCACCCGCCTGATTGGCGCTGCCATTGATTATGCAATCAAACATGGAAGGAAGTCAGTGACGCTGGTGCACAAGGGCAACATCATGAAATACACCGAAGGTGCGTTCAGGGACTGGGGTTATGAGCTGGCTGAAAGGAATTATAACGACAAGGTATATACGTGGAGTCAGTGGGAGCGCACCAAAAAAGAAAAAGGTGAAGCTGCTGCCAACGACGAGCAGAAAGCGGCGCTGGCATCAGGCAGGGTACTCATCAAGGATGCCATTGCCGACATCACGCTGCAACAGGTGCTTACCCGTCCCGAAGATTTTGATGTGATCGCCACGCTTAACCTCAACGGCGACTACCTCTCCGATGCGCTGGCAGCACAGGTTGGCGGCATCGGCATTGCGCCCGGTGCTAACATCAATTATGTGACGGGCCATGCCATTTTTGAAGCCACCCATGGCACCGCACCCAAATATGCCGGACAGGACAAGGTAAACCCGGGTTCGGTGATCCTTTCGGGCGCCATGATGCTGGAACATCTGGGCTGGCTCGAAGCAGCAGAGCTTATCTACAAGGGAATGGAAAGAAGCATTGCAGCCAAAAATGTGACCTACGATTTTCACAGGCTCATGGAAGGCGCCAACCTGAAGAAATGCTCTGAATTCGGATCCGAAATTATCCGGAACATGGAAATGATTGAAGCGTAACGCACCCTCTCCAATTTATAAACCAGCCTATGCCTATTTTAGGTAGTCTGATAAAAGCCGGAATTGAGATACGGGACAAGATTGCCTTCGACCGTCTCACACCCATTCAGCACCAGCAGCGTGAGCTCAAAAAGCTGATGCGGGTTGCGCAGTTTACGCTGTTTGGCCAGCATTACCGGTTCACCGACATGCTTGATAAAAGAAATTTTATGAAGCACTTCAGGAACACGGTACCCATACACGATTATAATTCCATTTTCAGCAAGTGGTGGAACAAATGCCTGCATGAAGAGGAGAACGTATGCTGGCCCGGGCGGGTTAAATATTTTGCACTCAGCTCCGGCACTTCCGATTCGTCGAGCAAACATATTCCCGTCACCAACGACATCCTCCAGAATATACGAAAAGCCAGCACACGGCAGCTCTATACGCTGGCCAAATATGACTTTCCCGAATCCTTCTTCCAGCGGCGCATCCTGGCCCTTGGCGGAAGCACGCACCTGAATCAGAAGGGTAGCTACTACGAAGGGGACCTCAGCGGCATCACCATCAAGAACATGCCTTTTTATTTCCACCATTGGTATAAGCCCGGAAGAAAAATTTCAAAAAGCCTCGACTGGAATGCCAAGCTGGATGAAATCACCGTCAATGCCAAAAACTGGGATATCGGTGTGCTGATCGGTGTACCGGCCTGGGTGCAGCTGCTGATTGAAAAAATCCTGGCCTATTACAACATCAGCAACATCCATGAGCTGTGGCCAAATCTTCAACTGTTTATTCACGGCGGGGTGTCGCTTGATCCATACCGGAAAAGCTTTGAATCATACCTTGGCAAGCCCATTCATTATCTTGAAACCTACCTTGCCTCAGAAGGGTTTATCGCTTTCCAGGATGAGCCCAACAGCAAGCAGATGCGTTTGCTGATCAACAATGGATTGTTCTTTGAATTCATCCCGTTTAACCTCGAGAATTTCAATACTGCCGGCGAGCTCATCAGCAAGCCGCAGTCCTTACTCATCAATGAAGTGAAGGAGAACGAGGAATATGCGCTTATTCTTTCCAGCCGTGCAGGCGCCTGGCGTTACCTCATCGGCGATACCATCCGTTTTACCGACGTGGAAAAGTGCAAGATCGTCATCACCGGCCGTACCAAACATTTCCTGAGCCTTTGCGGCGAGCATCTTTCGGTTGATAACATGAACAAAGCCATTGAAATGGTAGCTGACGAACTCAACATCGTGATTCCCGAATTTACCGTGGCCGGTGTTCCGCACGAAACCCTGTTCGCTCACAAATGGTACATCGGCACCGATGGTTCAGCCGATCCTGTCATGCTGCGTTCGCTTATCGATGAAAAGCTCAAGATGCTGAACGACGATTACCGCGTGGAACGCAGCTCTGCGCTAAAAGACATCATCATTGAAACCATTCCGCTTTCATTTTTTTACAGCTGGATGGAGAAAAACGGCAAAGTGGGAAGCCAGAATAAATTTCCAAGGGTGATGAAAAAGCAACAGTTTGATTTGTGGGAAGAATATGTGAAGAAGGAAAAACAAGCCATCGCCTCCTGATATTTTTTTGAAAACAGGCTGAGGGATTTCAATTTATCTGCAGTCCTGCTTTCTGGTCGCCACCCGCGCTTTCCCCTCCCTGCTCCCGCCAATCAGGTTTAGCCTGCAACGCCTGTATTTCATCGCAACATTTTTTATTTTGCGTGTGGTTGGTTTTTTCACCAACCACTGGAAACGAGTTTCTTTGCGTGTGGTTGGTGTTTTTCACCAACCACCGGATAAGGGGAACAACTTTAAACTTTAAACCTTAAACTTTAAACTAATAAAGTCAGAAAGAGAAACAGAACGGGAAACAGATTATTTGTTAATTTTGTAATACAAATTAAACCCATGACCCCCATCGTCGCCCCTTCCCTGCTCTCCGCCAATTTCGCCAACCTCGAACGCGACCTGCAAATGGTCAACGACAGCGACGCCGACTGGCTGCATGTGGATGTGATGGATGGCGTTTTTGTTCCCAACATCTCCCTGGGCTTCCCGGTCATAAAAGCTGTGAAAAAGATCATCAAAAAACCCATGGACGTGCACCTGATGATCGTCAATCCCGATCCGTATATCAAAGAATTTGTGGATGCCGGCGCCTTTTCCATTTCCGTGCACATCGAAACCTGCACACATCTGCACCGCACCGTGCAGGCCATCAGGCATGCGGGAGCAAAAGCCGGTGTGGCCATCAACCCGCATACACCTGTTAGTTTTCTTCACGATATTATTTCAGACATTGACCTGGTATGCATGATGTCCGTCAACCCGGGCTTTGGCGGCCAGCAATTTATCGAGAACACCTATCACAAGATCACGGCGCTGAAAGAGCTGATCAACCACAGGCATTCCAAGGCATTAATTGAGATTGACGGCGGCGTGGACCTGAATAATTTTCAGAAGCTCATTAAAACCGGCGCCGACGTGCTGGTTGCAGGTAATACCGTTTTCACTTCCAAGGATCCCAAGGAAACCATCAGTATTTTGAAAGGGAATCGCGTTGAGGCGTGAGTAGTTTCTAGTTTCTAGTTTCTAGTTTTTGGCTTTCGATTTCTGTCAAAGGTTGGCGTCCCTGCCTGAACCTGCCTACCTGACAGTAGTCTGGCATGTGCCAACAGTCAGGCAGGCCAGCCAACCTCAGAACGCAACATAATCGTTAAGGTAGTTAAAGTGAGGAGTAAGCTTTCCATTCGAAGCGATCACTGATCGTTCAATTACACCTGTTTTATCCTCAATGATGAGCGATGGCAAAACCCTTTCGATTAAGTTTTTTCCGAAGCCTTCCGATGAATCACGTGGAAGCTCGCAGGGCAGGTTGTCGATAGCCATGACGGTGATGGTGTTTTTGGCAAAGGGCTCCTCCAGCGCCGACGTATAGGGGTTGTAGCCATAAAATTTGTCGTCGATGGTGGAAGCTTTAACGGTTGAAGGGATGCTTCCGTTGATGTCGCAGGTCACATCGGCGATCACGCTGATGCGGAAACCCGGATCGGCCATTTCTTCTTTGGTAAAAAGCAATGGGGCGCGCGGATCCCAGTAAGAGCAGTGGATGAGCAGGTCGCAGTTGGATGCAAAAGAGTTGATGCGGCTGAAGGTGCTCAGGAAATTTTCAGGGTGATTGTAAAAATCAAACTGGCTGAAGATGGAATGGTCCTTCGCTTCATGGAAATCGTGCGAATGCAGTTGCACGTATACGGGTTCGCGGAAGGAGTAGTTCAGGAATTCATAAGGGGTCACTTTACGGAGGTTCAGCAGCCCCAGTGTTTCACAGGCGCCATTGGCCACCCGGCCGCCACCCGTTACAATGATCTTGATATTGGGCAGCTTTATTTTCAGCAACTGTTCATTCAGTTCATCCTTGTCATGACATTCATTTGCAGGCTTGAGATCAAAAGCGCCGTATTTGATGCCGTAAGCCATAATGCCGTTGTACGCTCCCACGATCCCTGCATACCTGCCAAAGCCGATAACCCTGTTACCTGCAGGATCAGTCAGGGTTTCATAGTCCATCAGTGTGATATTTTTCTGCAGCACGGCCTGCAGCAGCTTTTTGTTATGCGGCTGCTTCTTGATGGTATGGGAGAAGAAAAAATATTTCTTTCCGGCTATCAGAAATGGAACCGGCACTTCCTTCACGCCCATCAGTACATCGCAATCCCCCAGGTCTTCCTGCAGCTTCACGCCGGCAGCCTTGTACTCTTCATTCGTATAGCAGCGGTAGCTGCACGGCTGCACAACCACTTCCGCACCATCAAATTCCTTTTTAATAAGCATGCACTGCTCAGGCGTAAACGGTGTCCGGAGGTCGCGCGGAACCTTTTCTTCCCTGATAATTCCTATTTTCATAATTCAGATCAAAAACTGCGGCCGAAGGTAATAAGAAAACAGGTGTTGAGAATAACAATGTATCCGCGAAGCTCCAGCTTCGTGGAATTTTTAATCGCCGGTGCTCTGCCCGGCGTCATAGCTCCAGGGTTATAATTGGGCTTTCTGGATTCGCGCAGCTTAATCTCCATTCATGTGGTTCATTTACAAAACCTGCCCAAAGTACCCGCGAAGCTCCAGCTTCGTGGGTTTTTTAATCGCCGGTGCTCCAGCCCGGCGACTAAGCTCCCGGGTAATAATTGCGCTTGTTGGATTGCGCACTGCTCAACTTATATTTATGTGGTTCCCAAAGTACCCGCGAAACTCCAGCTTCGTAGGCCCTTAATCGCCTGTACTCCAACCCGGCGACTAAACTCTTCGGCTAGATATGGCTATAAGTTTAGCAGGATTCTCTTTCATTAATTAATGTACACAGCGTCAAAGTTCCAGAGTTTTAATCGGGCTTCTCGGATTCGCGCTACTTAACCTCCATTCATGTGGTTCATTCACAAATCCGGCCTCGACAGGATTGTTGAGAATGTAATTTACTTTTTGATCAATCATTTCTTTACTCTCCAGGAAAAAAGGATGATTGTCGTGCTTCCAGAACTGATTTCCTTCATCTGATTTTTTCTGACCATAATATTTGAACTGATGCATAAACAGTTCTTTTCTGCTTTCCTGTGGGTTGTTGTTAATTGCATCCATTATCTCAATTGCAGTGAAGGATTTCATGGACTTCAATATGTTACCAAGGTTTTTACTTTCCGAGGCTGCAATAAAATGGACATGACTTGGCATGATGCAATAACAGTAAAGCTTCAATGATTTCTTATCCTGGCAGAATTTAATGCTGTTGACAATTATATCCTGATAGCTTCTCCTTGTGAAGACATCAAGCCAGCCAACCACACTAAAAGTAACGAAGTATAAACCATCGTCAACGATTTTATAACTTTCCGACATGTTGGTTCTTTTTTCAAATTTAGTATCGTGGCCCACGCAACGCAAGCGGAACTTGCTGCATTAAAATGCAACGAAGCTGGAGCTTCGCGGCTACCTAAGTACAACCGCACATATTTCGTTAGAAACTTTCTAAACTTTCCAGCTTTAAAGCTATTTCGCAACCGTATCAGCTACAGCCACCACGCTGTCTCTTCTTAATATGGAATCCCTGGCCATTTCCAGTCCTGTCATTTTTTCAAAACCCGGCTTCACTACTTTGAATGTGTATTTTTTATGCTCGCTGTTGGTGAGCTTGTTACCGATAAACCATGGGTTCATGTAGCGCAGCATGGGAAGGGTTGTTTTAAGATGGGCGGCAAAAGCAGCGGCGTTGGTAATGGACGAATCGATCACCACTGCTTTGTATGGTATGGGCCTGTACAGCTCGCGTCTTTTAAACTTATATCCATAAAGCGTTGGCTTGGTAAGAATCTCCTTCATGGCAAGCACCTTGAAAATGTACCAGGAAGTTTCCCTGTTCAGCAGCAGGTCGTAGTACGAGGTTTCGTTTTGCTTTTTCATTTCTTTCTGCAAAGCTACAGGACCCATATTGTACGATGCTGCGGCCAGCGTCCAATTGTCGAAGAGACTGTTGCAGTCTTTGATATACCTGCAGGCCGCAACGGTTGCTTTTTCCGCATCATAGCGTTCGTCCACCTGGCTGGTGATTTCCAGACCGTACATTTTTGCCGTGGCAGGAATAAACTGCCAGAAACCCGAAGCGCCTTTTGATGAAACGTTATGTGCAAAGCGGCTTTCGGCTGCTGCCAGGTATTTGAAGTCGTCGGGCACGCCGTATTTTTTTAAGGTTCTTTCAATCAGCGGGAACCAGCGCGCTGCTTCCTTATGCAGCAACAGGGTCTGTGTTTTTGAATACGTGTTGGCAATAAGCAGCCTCACCATCCGGTCGCGTACACGGGCGTCCTCCAGCGGTATCTTTTCCCCTGCAAATGAAAGCGATTTGGGCAAGCTGAACGCATACGTGGCATACTTGCTTTCATCCGACTCATCCTGTTTCCGGCTGGTGAGGTGGTTGTAAATAACCAGCCGGTATAATAGTGAAGCCGCAAGGAATCCCAGTAAAATAAAAGCCAGCTTTCTTTTCATGCGTGACAAACCTACCTGTTTACCGGAAGAAAACAAAAAAGGTTCGGTGATGCATTTCCGAAAAACCAACTGCTGTACCAGGGGACTACGTTTAGATTTAGTACCTTGGCCATCGCGATGCAAGCGGAACCTGCTGCATTAAAAAAGTCTGCCGATACAAGGGTCAAATGATGGCAGGCACTAAATTGTCAATGTTGGAGATAATATTTTCTACACTCCTATCAAATTACAGATATGTCAAAGTATTCAATCATTATATTGTCATTTTGTTTATTCTATCAGGATATTATGGGGCAGGTTACATTCAATCGGCAATTTGATCTGAATATTGATGGAACTGCATGCCTGATTGAGAAGAGTAATGGCTACATAATTCCATTTAATTCTTATCACAACCCGCTTTATAAACCCTTTACTGTTCAATTAATTAATTTGGCCGGTGAATCGGTCGATAGTGTTTTATATGGGAATGTTAGCTCAAATAGTTACTATGAAATGACTAAAATCATACAGGTAAATGACAGTAACTACATCATCGGTGCATACAGTAGAGATTCATTCTTTTATGCAAATATTTCCCTGGTAAAAATCAATCAGTTTGGAGATAGCATCTGGTCACAAAGCTACCATCCTGATTCTGCATTCGCATATGCTACTACAGATTTGATATTATCATCAGATAGCGGCTACGTTATAAGCGGTCAAAAGTATGATACTTCACATTTCGACGGACAGGCGTATGTAATAAAATTCGATAAGTTTGGCACCATACAATGGGATACTCAATTCGGAGGTTCTAAGTTTGATGCATTTGAAGCAATTATTGAAACAAATGACCTTGGATTCCTGGCACTTGGATGGACAAGAAGTTTTGGATTTGGAAACTCAAATAACAGGGATTTTTATTTAGTTAAAATGGACAGTCTTGGAAATTTTCAATGGCAAAAAACATATGGAACAACAGAAAATGAAACCGGCTTTAGAATTTCAGCTTTATCAGATGGAAATTATATCATCCTTGGTCATAGAGCATTAAATTCAGTAAATAGCGGATGGATAATGAAAATTGATCCAACAGGAAACATCATCTGGTCAAAAACAATTAATCCGTTAGAAGAAGGAATATTTTGCTCCGGGTATGAAATATCAAATTCAAATATTGTTTGTGTTGGAGCTTCAAGAGATCCGGCTTCACATATTGACGGTGGTACAATTTTTAGCCTGGATTCATTAGGCAATCTCCAGTGGTTTAGGAGATTTGCAGAAGGTAGTAGTCATTCCATTCTTTACGATGTCAGGGTAACCAATGATGGTGGATTAATTTGTCCCGGACTCGTTTTTAAAGGTCAAAGCGGGAATCAGGATGCCTGGGTAGTAAAAACAGATAGTTTAGGATGCGATAGTAGTGATTGTGCAGGCTACACTTTAATTGATGAGATAAATACAGGAAGTATGTCAATATCCATATTCCCAAACCCTGCTTCTGATCTGATAAATTTTGAAGTTTATGAATCAGTTCCGTCAGATTTTATTGAAATTCAAATTTTTAACGTAATGGGTCAAATTAAGCTTAATAAAAAAATAATCTGCCCCTGCCGCCACTTTTCCATTAGTTTAAAAGATTTTTCAGCGGGCATCTATTTGATTAAAGGGACCAATGGAAAAACTGAAATAAGTACCAGGCTTGTTAAAAATTAATTAACACATTTTTCCTTGTCCTCGAATAATCCTGGCATTGTTATATTAATACGCTACCCTCACCCTTTTCTTTTCATGTTTGTAGCCTGGTTACAATCCTTATGGCAAATATTTATTTTTACATTTGCCGCATGAACAACAACCAGGCTTCCATTGGCAGTTATTTGTCGCTGGTCAAATTCAGCCACACCATTTTCGCTTTGCCTTTTGCCGTGATTGGTTTTATGCTGGGCGCAAGGGAGGTAAATTTTGAGTTCAGCTGGCATGTGGGTGTGCTGGTTTTGCTGTGCATGGTGTTTGCACGCACGGCTGCCATGTCGTTTAACCGCTGGGCCGACAGGCACATTGATGCCGCCAACCCGCGGACGCAGCAACGGGAGATACCGGCCGGCGTCATCAGCGCCAACAATGCATTGTGGCTTACCATCCTCAGCTCAGTATTGTTTGTTACCTGCACGTTCTTCATCAACACAGCCTGCCTCATCCTGGCGCCTATTGCTTTGCTGGTTATTCTCGGCTATAGCTATACGAAAAGGTTTACGGCCCTGTGCCACCTGGTGCTGGGTGTGGGGTTGAGCCTTGCTCCCATTGGTTCGTACCTGGCTGTTACCGGTCATTTCACCACCGCTCCTGTGCTCATCTCCCTTGCTGTTTTATGCTGGGTAAGTGGCTTTGACATTATTTACGCTTTACAGGATGAGGAGTTCGACCGCCAGCAGCAGCTGCATTCCATCCCTGCTTTGGTTGGAAAAGCGCAGGCGCTCCGCATTTCTGAAATATTGCATGTGTTTACCTCGCTGCTGTTATTGGCCGCAGGGTATCTAGGGCAGCTCCATGGTGTTTATTATGCAGGATGGCTCGTATTTACCGGGCTGCTCATCTACCAGCATACGCTGGTAAAGCCCCATGACCTGCAAAAAGTCAACATGGCTTTCTTTACTACCAATGGCATTGCCAGTTTGCTGTTTTGTGTGTTTACGGTGACGGATATCTTGTGGAAAGGATAAGTTCCTTTTAATTAACTTTTTTCCTTCTTGAATAGCTTTCCAACGGCTCCTGGAATGAATATTCATGCTTTTTGAGCCGCTGCAAGACTTCAGGCCACAGGTTTTCATAAGGAATAATTTCCAGGGCTTCAATATCCCCTTTGTAATGACCTTCCTTATCTCCCAGCCGGTCAAAATACTGCCTGCTTTCTTCTGCTGTTTTTCTGTAGTTGAAATTACTGTCAAA